>Ga0075160_10000277_pt1 | contig 32690 bp, 32 predicted proteins | sample JI91814C2DNA_FD_70969 | JGI IMG/M metagenome (GOLD analysis project Ga0075160, IMG submission 70969) | Wastewater effluent complex algal communities from Wisconsin, to seasonally profile nutrient transformation and Carbon sequestration -... | ecosystem: Engineered > WWTP > Effluent > Algae... | reverse complement strand
CGCTCGCCGCGCCAACCAGCCATGCCGTCAACCCGGAAACCGGCCTGCCCACGCGCGCCCACGTGATGCAGCAGTTGGGCGCGGCGCTGGAAGAGCAGATCGCAGGTGGCCTGTTTTTCGTCGAGATAGGCGGCACCCTGGGCCTGCGCGAACGCTATGGCTACGCCAGTTTCGAGCAACTCATGAACGCAGCCGGCCAGCAGTTGGCGCAGGCTGCTGCGCCGTATCCACTGGCGCGACTCAACGACAACAGCTTCCTGGCCCTGGCCAATGGCCTGCAGGCCGAAGCCATGGACGCATTCGCACAAGGCTTGCGCGACGGTCTTGGCCAGCATGCGTTCGTGGTGCGTGCCGATGAAACCCTGCACCTGCGTGGCTCGGTGGGTTATGCGTCACTGCCTGACACGTTCTCCGATACCGGCAGCGCGCTGGAAGCCACCGAGCGCGCCGCCCTGCAAGCGCGGCAGCAACCCGAGAACGTGGCCGCCTACGTAACGCCGGCCCAGCCTGAAGACGAAGCACGCCTGTCCCTGGACGACGCCGACCTGGAGCTGGCCTACCAGCCCATCGTGGCGGTGGCCGGCAGCGACCTGCCGCAATACCAGGTGCTGCTGCGCATGCGCCAGGCCGACGGCACCCTTATTCCTGCGGCACAGGCCGTGCCGGCCGCGGAGCTGGCCGGACGCATCGTCGAACTGGATCGCGAAGTGATGCAGCGCGTGCTGGACATCCTGGCCCAGCACCAGGCGGACGGTAAGGCGCTCCGCCTGTTCGTCTCGCAGTCGCCGCGTTCGCTGGCGCGTGAATCGTTCGCCGAGTGGCTGCTGCAGTCGATCGCCTCCGCCGGCATCGAAGGCACGTCGTTGATCATCGACCTGCGCCTGGACGATGCGCTGATCCATTCGGTGACCCTGCGCCAGTTCTGCAGCCGCCTGATGCCGGCCGGCGTGCAGTTCTGCCTCAGCCAGTTCGAACCCGGGCAGGAAGCCGAAGCGCTGCTGACCCAATTGCCGCTGGGCTACCTGCGCGTGTCCAGCCGCTATGCCAGCGCGCACAGCGACCCGGGCCTGCGCGACCAGTTGCGCGGCATGATCGACCTCGCCCATCGCCTGGGCCTGCAGGTCATTGGCCAGCAGATCGAAGACCCGCAAGCCGCAGCGGCCATGTGGATGGGGGGCGTGGATTTCATCCAGGGCAACCTGGTGCAAGGCGTCGGCAGCGAGCTTGGCTTCGATTTCCACAATGCGGTGCTGTAGTCGATGAATCGCCCCGGGCAATCGCCCGTAGCGCCCTGGCTGGCCCTGGTGGCGATCGTGCTGACCGTGGCAGCCCTGTTGCTGCCTGCCTGCGGCATTCCCGGCCCGTGGGTATGGGTGGCCATGGGCACCGCGACCGTCGCCGGGGCGATGACAGTCATCGCCGCCCTGCAACTGCGCACCTTGGCTACCCACAACGAAGGCACTGAAGCACGCGCGGCCATTGCCGAATCCGAACGCGAAGGCCTGAAGCGCGACCTGCAGCGCCATGACCGCCTTGAGCAGCAACTGCTGCAGGCCAAGCAGGCGGCGGAATCGGCGGTGCTGGCCAAGGGCGAATTCCTGGCCACCATGAGCCACGAAATCCGCACGCCGCTCAATGGCATCGTGCCGATGCTGGACCTGCTGTCGCGCGCCGCGCTGCCGCCGGACCAGCGCGACATGCTCAACACCGCCAGCGCGTCTTCGCAGCAATTGCTGCGCATCGTCGACGACATTCTGGATTACTCCAAGCTGGAGGCGAATCGCCTGGAGCTGGAGATCACCGGCTTCAACCTGCGCGAAGTGCTGGACGGCGTGATGCAGTTGATGCAGCGCCCGGCCGAGAACAAGAACCTGCGCCTGACCATGCAGCTGGATCCCAGCGTGCGCCTGCCCGTGCGCGGCGACCCGGTGCGCGTGCGCCAGGTGTTGAGCAACCTGATTGGCAACGCGGTGAAATTCACCGAACGCGGGGCGGTCACGGTGACCGTGCGCAAACTGGGCGAAACCGCGTCCCAGCACCTGCTGCGTTTCGAAGTGCGCGACACCGGCATTGGCATCGACGACGAAGCCCAGGCGCGCCTGTTCAATTCCTTCACCCAGGCCGATGCCTCCACCACGCGCCTCTACGGCGGCACCGGATTGGGGCTGGCCATCTGCAAGCGCATCGTCGACCTGATGGGCGGCCGCATTGGCGTGGTCTCCGCGCCGGGCCGCGGGGCGACGTTCTGGTTTGAAGTGCCGCTACTCAAGGTCGTCGGCGACCTGCGCACCCAGGATGCAGGCCAGGACATGGTGCGTGCCCTGCTGGTCAGCCCGGACATGCGCCTGCGCCAGCGCCTGGCCCTGCTGCTGCCAAGCTGGGGACTGCAGCTCACCACGGTGGAAACCACGCAGGAAGCGCTGGAACGCATGCGCACCGGCACCATGCCCGGCGGCGTGCACCACGCCATTGTCATTGGTGATTTGTCGAACATCCGTGCCAGCGCGCGCGCGCTGCACCGTGGCGTGACCCGCCGCGGTGCCGATGACGAATTGCGCATGGTGTGGCTGTATGGCGACGAGGAAATTCCGGACGAACTACGCGATGGCAGCATCCTCCTGCCACGCCAGTCGCACGGTGCCGACCTGCACGCGGCGCTGTCGTTCGCACCGCCGCTGCCCAAGGTGGAAACGCTGGCGTTCGAACACGCGCTGGACGTGGATCCACTTCCGCCGCTGATCGCCGTGGCGGCCGCGCCGACGCTGGTTCCGGTGTCCGCCATGCACGAAAGCGGACACGCTTCCCCCAGCACCCGCCTGCTGCTGGTCGAAGACAACCCGGTCAACCTGGCCGTGGGCGAAAAATTGCTGTCGGTGCTTGGCTATACCTGCGACATCGCCACCAACGGCCAGATCGCACTGGAGAAGATGGCGACTGGCATCTACGACCTGGTGCTGATGGACTGCCAGATGCCGGTGCTGGATGGCTACGCCGCCACCCGCGAGTGGCGCGACCGCGAAGTCCTGCAGCAAGCGCCGCTGCGCCTGCCCATCGTGGCCATGACTGCGAACGCGATGGCCGGCGATCGCCAGCGCTGCCTAGATGCCGGCATGGACGACTACCTGTCCAAGCCGGTGTCGCGTGAACAACTGGAAACCTGCTTGCAACGCTGGCTGCCGGGACGCGCCAGTTTCCGTGCGCGTGGCGTCACGGAGCAGCAACCCGAGACATCCCCTTCGCCACCGCAGGTGACTCCTTTGTCCTCCGTGCGCACTGCCACCACGACTGCAACGACTGCATTCCCGGTCCTGGACCACGGCATGCTGGACGAGTTGCATGAAATTGCGGGCGATGAAACCGCTCGCATCATCGGCCTGTTCCTGGAAGATGCGCCACGCCTGATCGCGCGACTGGAAAGCGCATCCACCGGCCCCGACCTGGACGCCATGCGCGACGCCGCGCACACCCTCAAGTCCTCCAGTGCCAACGTCGGTGCGATGGCGTTGTCGACAGCGGCCAAGCGCGTCGAACTGGGTGCACGTGCCCACAAACTGGATCGCCCGGCCGTGGCCGTGGCGCTGGTGATCGCCGAATACGCGCGCGCGCGCATGGCGCTGCAGGGTTACATCCTGAAACTGGTACGCGAGGGGCGTACGCCGGTTCAGTCCTCGAGTTTCGTCAACAGGTAATTCGGTTCGCCGATGCGGTCGATGACCGACAGCTGCGTCTCGATCCAGTCGATGTGTTCTTCCTCCGACTCCAGGATGTCGGCCAACAACTTGCGGCTGACGTAGTCGTTCACCACCTCGCAATGCGCAATCGCCTCGCGCAGGGCCGGCAACGCGTCGTATTCCAGCGCCAGGTCGCATTCCAGCAGTTCACGCGGGTTTTCTCCGATGCGCAGCTTGCCCAGCACCTGGAAATTGGGCAGGCCGTCGAGGAACAGGATGCGCTCGGACAGCTTGTCCGCATGCTTCATCTCGTCGATGGATTCCTCGTACTCGTGCTTCGCCAGCTCCATCAGGCCCCAGTTCTTCAGCATCTTGGCGTGCAGGAAATACTGGTTGATCGCGGTCAGCTCGTTGTAGAGCACCTTGTTGAGGAATTCGATGACCTTGGCGTCGCCTTTCATGGCGCTGCTCCGACGATGGGGAAGACGCGCAGGTTAACGACTCGCAGGTGGCGACGTCGGAACGCGAATCGTGCTCATTTTCGCGCCACGCCATGCAGACAAGTCGAAGACTTCGATAAGCGCCGATCAGGCGGCGCGCGACATGCCGAGCAGGGGGATCGGAAACGCCGCGGCGCGCTCGACGTGTGACGTCTCCAGCATCGCCGCCGCGGTCTCCAGGCAGGTACCGCAGCTGGCGCCCGCGCCGGTGCGCATGGTCAGCTCGGCCACGCTGCGGCAGCCGTTGGCGACGGCATCGCGGATCTGGCGATCGGTGACTCCATTGCAGATGCAGACGTACACGGCGGGTGGGTTTCCTGGCAGTCCAGCGGGACTGTGGCCATTTCACCGCGAATGCGAATGATTGTCAATTGCCGCCTAGCCGCCGCTGCCGCCCCGTTTACCTGGCGGTCGCCGATGGGCCGGCTGGCGGCCCAGGCCGAGCTCGGGCATCCACGCATCCAGCAGCATCAGTGGCACGGCCTGGCTGCCGGCCACCAAACGGGCAAAGGGCGCCAGGTGGCCCAGGGCCCGGGCATAAACCCCGCGCTTGAACATGACCACGTGTTCCATGGGGTACCAGAAATCCACCCAGCGCCAATGGTCGAACTCGGGGGTATCGGTCAGGTCGAGGCGCACATGGGACTCGTCGCCGACCAGCCGCAGCAGGAACCAGACCTGCTTCTGGCCGATGCAGACGTGGCGTTCGGTGTGGCGGACGGCACGGTGCGGCAGCCGGTAGCGGAGCCAGCCTGGGGTGGCGCCAAGGATTTCGACGTGCTCGGGGAGCAGGCCGGTTTCCTCGCGCAATTCGCGGTACATGGCTTCCACCGGCGTCTCATCGGTGTTCATGCCGCCCTGCGGGAACTGCCAGCCGTCCCGGCGCACCCTGCGCGCCCAGAACACCCGCCCGTCCGGGCGCATCAACACTATGCCGACGTTGGGTCGGTAGCCGTCCGGATCGATCACGATGCGGACTCCTGAAAATCTACTGGTTCCGACTGTGCCACGCCCGGGCCGATGTCTCAAGCAAACCGGTTCTGATTGACAGACGGGGGCCGGGCAGGAAAAATGCGCGGTTCAATGCCGGGCTATGTAGCTCAGCCGGTTAGAGCACAGCACTCATAATGCTGGGGTCGGTGGTTCGAGTCCACCCATAGCCACCATCGAACGCGCCGCATTGAAATCATCTAACCCCGCGTGATTGCGGGGTTTTTTGTGCCTGGGCTAGGGGTGGCTCAGGGCCGCCGGCGCGCTGGCGCTGTTCGTACCTGGCCAGCATGGCGCGATGGGCCTGCGCCCACGGGCCCAGGGTGTCGCGCTTTCCGTAGGCCTGGCCAAGGAAAACTAGCGTCAATGCTTCCGTCGCCCCCTTCACCTCGTCCGCGACCTCCCGGGAATCGAAGTAACGCTTCTCGGTGAAGACGTTGTGGCTGCCCTGTTTGTAGACCGCCAGCACCTTGCTGCCGCCAGTCGCCTTGAATACCTCAAGCCGGTCATCGAGTCCGGAACCAAAACCGGGAATCCGGATCACGTCATCCGCCGTGGTGACGTGCAGCGTGGGAATGCTGATGCCCGACAGGATCGGCCCGAAGTCGTCTTCGCCATAGAACGGCGGCGCCGAGATCACGATGGCGGCGGAAATGCGCGGATCCCGGAGCTGCAACACGTGGCCGTTGCGCACGACCCTGGCACCGGACACCATCAAGGTCGTGTTGGCGCCGTAGGAATGCCCGGCGGCGGCGATGCGATCGCGCGCGATGCGCGCGCCGTACCCGCCTTGCAACAGGCGGTCCAGCGCAAAACTGAAATCCTGCACGCGCGCAACCGCTTCTTGTTCACTGGCGGCAGCCTGGAAACGCGCGACCAGCGACAGCGGATTGCCTTGCCACAGGGCGCGATCACTGCCGACATGCTGCAGGTGCAGGCTGGCAACCCCGCGGCTGGCCCAGTAACGCCCGAGGTAGGTATAGCCGTCACGCGAACTGCCGATGCCATGCGAGAAGACAATCAACGGGACCTTCTGGTTTTCAGTGGATGCCGGCCAGAACAAACGTGCCGGCACGCGACGTGACCGTGCATCGTCCATCCACTCGAGGTCGCTTACGCTGAAGCCCTCGCCCGCCGCCGAGGGCTCCGCACCCAGTGCGGCTGCCATGGGCGACGCAGTGCCGGCACGGATCAGCACGGGCATGGACAACGCCAGCACCAGCGCCGTGCTGGCAAGCGCTGCCAATACGGTGCGCAACCGCAGGCGCGGCAGGAAACGCGCGGCAGAGATGGTCATCGCGGCAGCAATCAGTGCTTGCGCTTCGGCCGGCCGGCCTTCAACGGCCGCAACGCCTCCAGCGCCGCATGCAGTTGTGCGTCAGGCAACGCCGCCAGCACCTGCAGTCCTGCGCGCAGCAGTTCGCTCTTCTTGGCCGGACGCTTGAAATCGAGTGCGCGCGCCTTTAGCTGGGCGATGAGGTCGAAGTCCTCGCGCGGCATGGTGAAGCTGTCGCGCACCAGCTTGACGTGTGGTGTCACGGCCTCGGGCGCGACCGAACCAACCACTTTCTGCTTTGATTTTGTTGCACCCGCGACCACTTCCGCTGCGGCTGCGGCTGGCTTGGCCGGCTTACGTTTGCTTTTTGCCACTGGAGCCTTGGCTGCTTTTGATTTCGCCTGCATGGCCGTGTTGTCCGAATGCCGATAGGTATAAATAGTTTATACCATTATTCTCATCCAGGCGAAGCTCAGCCTCATGCGCCGCGGCACCTGGCGCGCGACACGAGGTAGTGGCTATTTGCTGCTGGGTGCCAGGCGGTCGCTGTTGAGAAGTTTTTTCAATCAGCAGCAGGCATGGCTGCGGTGGCCGGCCTGATGGTGGTGTACAGAACCAGGGCCAACAACATGGCACCCAGCACCAGCGAAGCGCCCGCGGTACCCAAGTCCAGCCCACCCTTTTCAACCGGCTTGGTCAGCAGGTCGCCAAAGGTCGCCCCGAATGGCCGGGTCAGCACGAAAGCGGTCCAAAACAATGCCACGCGGTTGGCGCGGGTGAAATACGTAGCCAACAACACCACGCCAAGTGCGCCCGCAATCAGGCCGGCGGCGCCCACGAATCCAAGGCCCGAATCATCGGCAAGGAAATCACCGAATGCCGTGCCGAGCGTGTTCGAAAACAGTATGGCGGTCCAATAGAACGCTTCCGCGCGCCGGGTGGTGACGCGGTCGACGGACAGCGTTCTTTCGGTGGCATGCCACGCCGCCAGCACGGCAGCCAGACATGCGACCAGGATGAGTGCGCCCTTGGCATAACCCAGTCCGAGCGTTCGATCCATGTAATCCGACAGCGTGGTGCCGGCGGTGCTGGTGGCCAGGATAACCATCCAGTACAGCGCCGGATGGAACTTCCGCGCGGCAAGCTGCAATGTCAGCACGATCAGGAATGCGCCGACCAGGATGATCGAACTCCACTGGTAGCCAATGCCCATGGTCATGGACACCAGGTCGCCCGCCGTCTCGCCCAGCGTGGTGGCGCAGATCTTCATGATCCAGAAGATCGCCGTGACCTGGGCGACTTTGTTCACGGCTGCGTGCATGGTCCGTACCGCTGTCGCTGACTTGCAGCGACCGTGCAATGCTTGCCCGGTCAGCCTGGTTTCCGACATTGGGCGAACAGATCGTCTGATATCCGGTATTCCTGTGTCTTTACCTGCAGCAATCCCAGGATCGAGGAAAACAGATTGTCATGGCTGGCAGGCTTCGTTGCCCTTGCACGCATGCAATCGGCGTCCAGTTGCGCACCCGCGACGAAACCTGGCGAGAACCACATGGCCATCGGCACGTGGATCTGTTCCTCCGGCGCGATGGCATACGGGACGCCATGCAGGAACAAGCCCTTCTCGCCTAGCGACTCGCCGTGGTCGGACACGTAGACCAATGCGGTGTCGTACTGCTGTTGCGCCTTGAGGAAACCAATCGCCGCCGCGAGGAAATGGTCGGTGTAAAGCAAGGCATTGTCATAGGCGTTGACGATTTCCTGGCGCGCGCACTGGCCCAGTTCGGGGTTGTCGCAAGTGGGCGTGAAGCGACGGAACTGTGGCGGGTAACGTTCGAAATAGTTGGGGCCGTGGTTACCCAGCTGGTGCAGCACGATCACCTTGTCGCGGGGACCGGGCGCGATGCGTGCCTGCAGGTCCTTCAGCAGGATCTCATCCACGCAGCGCTTGCCGTTGCACAGGCCCGGGTCCTGCGCATCATCCAGGCGTTCCGTTTCGAGCCCGTCGCATACGCCCTTGCAACCGGACTGGTTGTCCCTCCATAGCGTGGCGATGCCTGCATGATCCAATACGTGCAACAACGACTGGTGGCTGCGGATCTTCTTTTCGTCATAGTCGCGCCGCCCGAATGACGAGAACATGCACGGCAGCGATACTTCGGTGCTGCTGCCGCAGGACGTGACGTGCGGGAAGTTGACCACGCCTTCGATCTGCGACAGCTCGGGCGTGGTCTGGCGCACGTAACCGTTCAAGCCCCAGTTCTGCGCACGCGCAGTCTCACCCACCACCAGCACCAGCAGGCGCGGCTTGCTGCCGGCCGCAGGTGGCGACTGCCTTGCATCCAGTCCTACCGGCAACAGGGCGGGCTTCGGTCCTGGCGGCGATGCCATCAGCACATTGGAGAGCGACACCACGTAGTTGGCGGGCGTGACCAGGTACCGCACCTCGCGGTGGTTGCGGATCATGGAGGTGATGTCACGTGCCGACAGCTGCACGCCCAGCGCACCGACCAGCACCACGCCGGACAGGAATGCGACGCGTATTCCAAGCGCCCGCTTCCATGGCCGCACGCGCAAGCGGATCCGCCATAGCAAGGTGACCGGTATCAGGGCCAGCAGTATGGGAACCAGCAACTGCACCGAAAGCAGCTCGCTGGATTCCTTGCTGTCGGTATGCAGTACGTTGCGCAACATGTCGGCATCCAGGTACACGCCGTACGCACTCATGTAGTGGGTAGCGATGGCGGTCACCAGCAGCAGCACGGTCAGCAACGGCTTGGCGGTCCAACGGTTCACCACGAATCCCAGCAGCAGCGCATGCAGGGCCGTCACCACCACGAACAGGGAAAGTGCGAGGCGCCATTGCGCCAGTGGCTGCTCGATCGCGGCATGCCAGAACGCAACATTGCTGAACAGCGTGAAATACAGGCTGCACAGCAACACTAGGCTCTCGCTGCCCATCTCGGGACGGAACGCCAACCACGAGACCTGCCACGCGCGCTCGCGTTGCGTGGCGGACGTGGAAAGTGAACGTGCGCTCATGCGACCGCACCCTGCAGCGCCGTCGACGCACGCGGCACCAGCATGCCGCGATACAGCGCCAGTGCCACCAGCCAGCAGACCATCAACGCCCACACGTCATGCGACAGGAAATGCGCACCACGCAATTGCTGGGCGATCCCGAACACCAGGCCCGCCAGCAACCCGGTCGCCAGGCCCCACCAACGCAAGCGAGGCCTTGCATGCAGGAAGAAGAAATACAGCGCGACCCACGCGTAACCCGCGCTGGCGTGGCCGGCGGGAAAGCAGCCCGCACTGCCCATGCCCGGCGGGCGCCGGGTGAACAATCCGTAGTAGACCTTTCCACCGCCGTAGCGCAGCAGGTCCCACGGGCAATCCATGTGCGTCCAACGCTTCATGGCCGCGATCAACGCGGTGGACAGGAGCACGGACAGCAGCACATAGGCCAACGGCCTGCGCCAGTGCGCCAGGGGACGGTGCAGCCACGCGACCAGCAGCAGCAGCAATACACCGAACCATGCGAGTTGCGATGCCTGCCTGCCCGCGGCATGCAGCACATCCTGGGTGAAGTGGCCGGACTGCAAGCGCCACGCATGGCCTTCCCAGGCATACAGCGTATCGGCCAGCCACAGGTCGGCATGCAGGCCCATCAGCAGGATCGACAGCACCACGAACACCGCGAGCGGTGCCCACAGGTGTTGCCGGTGGAAGCGCGAGTCCCAGGCGTACCGGTGCGCGGCATCACTGCCATGCGATGCCGCGCTGGCAACCCCGGGTAGGGGCAAGGCGGCAGTAGGATTGTTCATGTATTGCATTCGCGCACGCACGGATCAGGTGCGGCGAATGATTGGGTTGCGACTGTCGGAGGCTGGTCGGAGCCGTGTTCCGTTCGCGTTAAAAACGCAATCCGGTCAGCCGCGATTCAAGAAACCTTGCATGCCCGCGTGGTTTTTTTTTGCTGCGAGGGAAGCGAAGCGCAGTGCCGCTGCCATCAAGCACCGGCATCGTGATCCACGCCGCCGCCAGCATTTCAATCGGTGCGACTATCCGCAGCCATTTCGAAAGGAGGCGTCACGCAGCCGGCCTTCCATGCGTCACCCGGCACCAGCACCCAGCGGTTGCGATTGGATTGGCCCGCATCGACCACGCGGCCGGCATCCACGCAGGGGCTCAATGCCTTTTCCAGCACGAAAACCCAACGGCCTGCCGGATCCGCGGCCAGCCACGGGCCCGCTTCGGCCCATTGCTCGTGCCAAGGGCGCTTGAAGCCAAAATCCGCCACGGGTCGGTCGGCCTGCAACAGGTTCTGTTCGCGCCAGGCCACCATGCCCAGTTGCGCCTGCGGCCCGATGTGTTCGCCAACGCGCTGCATGAGGCCGCGTGCGGAGCTGTCTGCATCCAGCGTAGGTGCCAGGCCGATGCCATACACGACCCACAAGACCGAGGTGGAAAGCACCACGGCAATGCCAACGCGGCGCAAGCGCGCCCACGCCAGTATGCCGAGCATGCTTATGCCAAGGGCCAGCAACCACATGACGAAGGTGGTCAGGGTCTGCTCGCCGATGCCACGCTGTGCAGCCAGCTTGTGTGCCCACTCACTGCTGCCGGTGAGCGCGGACAAACCCAGCCCGCTGAACACCACGCCCAACACCAGCAGGTAGGCGAACAAGGTCCGCCGCACCGCGGCACGCCTCAACATTGCGTGCAGCAAGGGCGCGGCGGCCACGCACACGATGGGCAATATCGGGAAGATGTAGACCTCGCGCTTGCCGGGACTGGCACTGAAGAAGAGCAATACCAGCGCGCTCCATCCCAGCAACATCCAGAAGCGCGGATCGCCGCGCCGCAGTCGACGCCACCAGGCCGGCAGCAGCCAGGGCAGCAGCAGCGCGCCCGGCAGCCACAAGGTGGCGATCACTTGCAGGAAATACCAGAACGGCTGCACGTGGTGCCAGGCGTCCGCATAGCGCTTGCCGGTCTGCTTGAACAGGATCTCGTTGGCGTACGCCTGGAAAGCCGGATCGTTGCTGTTGTAGACCGCGACCAGCATCGGCACCACCCACACACCGGCACCTGCGATGAAACAAAGCGCACCCAGCAACCAGCGCCAACCATCATGGGCTTGCGCGGCGACCTGCAGCCTGCCGCGCCAACGCAAGCCCAGCCATGGCAACAGCACCAGCAACGGCAGGAAACCCACGCCCTTGGTGACCGTGCCCACGCCTGCGGCAAACATGCCCAGCCACAACAGCCGCCAGTGCGGCCCCTGCAGCAGGTGCCGCATCAATCCCCACAGCGACAGCGTGGTCAGCATGACCAGCACCATGTCGATCTGCCCGCGCTTGGCCTGCAGGCCGAACTGCAGGCATACGAACAACCCCAGCGTGGCGTACTGCGCGGCACGGCGATTCCACAGGCGTGCCGACAGGTCGTAGGTCAACCACAGCGTCAGCAGCGCCGCCAGCAGTGAAGGAAGCAGGAAAGCCACCTTCCAGTTGCCGACGGCTTCATAGGCGGCCGCTTGCATCCACATGAACACCGGCGGCTTTTCCGCATAGAAATCGCGGCCGCGATGCGGGAACAGCCATTGCCCGGACTCCACCATTTCCTTCGCGGCCAGCACGAAGCGGGGCTCATCCGGCGGCGACGGTTCCCGCAACCCCAGTCCCGCGAGCAGGCTGAGCGACGCCAGCAGGACCAGCAGGGCGAACTGCAGTGGCTTCAAGTGGAAGCGTGGGGAGGTCGACATGGAGGGCGCGTGGTCTACCGGAAGACGAGGTGATGATGGTCGAAAAAACGTAGGAAATATGTGAGAGCACGCTCCGACACTTCTCCGACCCCTGCAATGGAAACATCCCGTCCACGGTTTGCATAGATAGACGCGGGGTCTTGCAGGTGAAGCTGCTGGTGGTCGAGGACAACGGAAGCCTGGTGGCGAATCTCTTCGACTACTTCGAAGCGCGCGGCCATGCGCTGGATGCGGCTCCGGATGGCGTCACCGGCCTGCATCTGGCGTCGACCCAGGCCTACGACGCCGTGATACTGGACTGGATGCTGCCACGCATGGACGGCCATGAAGTGTTGCGCCGGCTGCGGGCCAACCAGGCCACGCTGCCGGTCATCATGCTCACGGCGCGCGATGAATTGCCGGACAAGATCGCCGGCTTCCGCGCAGGTGCCGATGACTACCTGACCAAGCCCTTCGCACTGCCTGAACTGGAAGTGCGCCTGGAGGCATTGATTGCGCGCAGCGGCAGCCATGGGCGCAACAAGCGGTTGCAGGTGGAAGACCTGAGCCTGGACTTGCGTACGCTGGAGGCAAGCCGCGCCGGCCAGCCATTGCACCTTTATCCTGCCTGCCGGAAATTACTGGAGACGCTGATGCAGGCCAGCCCCGCCGCCGTCAGCCGCGAGCGCCTCGAGCATGCGCTGTGGGGCGACAATCCGCCAGACGGCAACTTGCTGCGTTCGCATGTCTACGAACTTCGGCGCAGCGTGGACGGGCCTTTCCCCGTGAAGCTGATCCAGACCTTGCCGCGCGTGGGCTACCGCTTGTCCGCGCCGCGCGCCGGCGAAGACAGCGCCGGCTGGGATGCAATGCCAGCGCTTGAATCGCCTGGGGACGAAGAGCCCGCTTGATCCCATGCCTTCTCGCGGTTCCAGCCGCGATGGCGGATGTCCAGGTACAGGCTGTAGATCGCGGTGAATGCAGGGAAGAGGTTTTGCAGCACGCCCACCGCGTCCTGCTTGGAGGAAAAAATGAAATAACTGAGCGTCATCAGGCTGCCGACGATGCTCATGTACCAGAACAGGCGCGGGATCACCGGCTTCTGCGCACGCTTCGACGCAACGAATTGCACGATCCAGCGGGCGCCGAACATCAGCGCACCGACCATGCCGATCACTTTCCACGGCGTCATGTGCAGGCCGGTCCAACCCAGCCACAGGATTTCCTGGTTCATCGGGCCCATGGCCATGCTCACAACTCCCTGACACCGGTCCGCTTGCTGCGCTGTATCAACCATGCGACGCCACGCAGGTCCCGCAACCCCACCCAGGCGCGGTTGAGGTTGTTGTACTTCGACACGCCGGTGGAGCGGTTGCGGTGGTTGACCGGGATACTCACCGTCTGCCAACCGGCGCGCTGCATGAGGGCTGGCAAGTAGCGGTGCATATGGTCGAAATAGGGCAGGTCCAGGAACGCCGCGCGCTCGAACAGCTTGATGCCGCATCCCGTATCCGGGGTGTCGTCGCGCAGCATGCGCGAGCGGATCGCATTGGCCCAGCGCGAAGCCCAGCGCTTGCTCGCCGCATCCTGCCGGTTGACGCGCCAGCCGGCGAACAGCCGGATCTGCGTGGGGGCGCCGTCGCGCGCCGCCAGCAACTTGGGAATGTCCGCTGGATCGTTCTGCCCATCGCCGTCCAGGGTGGCTATCCAGGCACCGCGTGCGGCCTTTACTCCGGTGCGGATCGCCGTGCTCTGTCCACTCTGCACCGCGTGCTGCAGCACCCGGAGTTCCGGGACCGTGTCCCTGAGTGCGTCGAGCACGGCCAGGCTGTCGTCGCTGGAATGGTCGTCCACGTAGACGATTTCAAACACTGCACGGCCACGCAATGCCGCCACGATCTCGCCGACCAGCGGGGCGATGTTGCCGCGCTCATTGAACACCGGCACCACCACGGAGACATCCAGGGGCGTGGGGATGGAAACAGCGGTGGTCGGGTCGGGCATCGTGGTATCTGCGCTCGGATCAATGGTCAGCAATGGGTGCCCGTTGCGGGGCCGCTCCCTTGCCGATACCCCCCGCGCGTGGTTCAACCGTGGCCATGCGGGGTGCACCAGCGTGAGATCATTGTTGTCGGAAAGACGTCAGAACAAGGTTGCGACGGCGTGAACGCCTGCGTTCGCCAGACGCATCCAGTTCCCGATCGCCGGCATCCCTGCACATTTCCGGCGAATGCAACTATCGTACCTGCTGGCGCTCGCCGGCCATACCACCCAGGGGAAACAGCGCATGCGGTTGCTGGTGATCGAAGACAACCGAAGCCTGGTGGCCAACCTCTTCGAGTACTTCGAGGCGCGCGGCCATGCCCTGGATGCCGCGCCCGATGGCGTGACCGGGCTGCACCTGGCCACTACCCAGGCCTACGACGTGGTGGTCATCGACTGGATGCTGCCACGCATGGATGGACCGGAAGTCGTGCGCCGCATGCGCGAGGAACATGGCGCGAACGTGCCGGTGATCATGCTGACCGCACGCGACGAGTTGCCGGACAAGATCGCAGGCTTCCGTGCCGGTGCCGACGACTACCTCACCAAGCCCTTTGCCCTGCCCGAGCTGGAAGTCCGCCTGGACGCATTGCTGGCTCGCGCGTCGGGGCGCAACCGCCATCGCTTGCTGGAGGTGGAAGACTTGCGCCTGGACCTGACCACGCTTGAAGCCAGCCGCGATGGCAAGCTGCTGCACCTGTATCCCGCGTGCCGCAAGCTGCTGGAAGTGCTGATGCAGGCCAGCCCGGCCGCGGTGACGCGCGAACGACTGGAGCATGCGCTGTGGGGGGAGGATCCACCGGATGGCGACATGTTGCGCTCGCATGTGTACGAGTTGCGACGCAGCGTCGATGGCCCGTTCCCGGTAAAACTCATCCACACCCTGCCGCGCGTCGGCTACCGTTTGGCCGCCATCGCCAAGGACGCCCACGATGGGCGCTAGGCCGCTGCTGAAACACCGCATCCTGCAGTGGCTCATCGTCTATGCGGTCTTGCTGTCGGCCGCCGTCCTGCTGGGCGGTTATTTCATCCACGAACGGGTCGAGCACCTGGCCTGGGAATCCCTGCTGCGCGCCGAGCTTGATTACTACGGGCAACGCACGCAGAGCAGCCCGTCCTATCGCTGGCACGACACCGACACCTTGCGCCTGTTTGGCGTCGAGGGAGCGCCTTCGCTACCGGCCGAGATGGCATCGCTGGAGCCTGGCCTGCACGACGACATGACCCTGGACGGGGTGAACAGCGTGGTGCTGGTCGAACAGTCCAACGGCAAACCGCTGGCCATGGCGCTCAACCTGACCCAGTTCGAAGGCGTGGAAGGCACCATCACCGCCGCCGTGGCGGCCGGTACCGTCGTGGTGATCCTGATCCTGGGGCTGGTGGTGATGTGGCGCCTGGGCCTGGTGATCCAGCCACTGGCGGTACTGGCCAAACAGGTGGAGGCACTCAAGCCATCCGAGCCGCACCAGGAGGTGGTGCTGGATGCCGATGCCAGCGCCGAACTGGTGGTCATCACCGATGCCTTCAACGGCTACCTGCGCCGCAACGAACGCTTCGTGGAGCGCGAGCACGCCTTCATCGCCAGCGCCAGCCACGAACTGCGCACGCCGGTGGCGGTGATCGCGGGCGCCGCCGAACTGGTGCTCGGACAGGCCGATGTCCCCGTCGCTGCACGCAACCAGGTGGCACGAATCCACCGTACCGCGCGCAACGTGGAGCAGTTGATCTCGCTGCTGCTGGTGCTGGCCAAGGATCCCGCACGCCTTTCCAGCATCAGCGAGCAGGTGGCGCTGGACCAGTTGCTGCCGGAGATAGTGGAGGACCACCGCCACCTGACCCGTGACAAGGACCTGAACCTGGTGCTGGAGGCCATGCCGGCCTGTGACATCGTGGCTCCGGTGGCCATCGTGCAGGCCGCCATCGGCAACCTGTTGCGCAATGCCATCGAGAACAGCGACCGCGGCGAGATCCGCGTGCGCCTGCAGGCCGATGCCACCGTGGTCATCGAAGACCCCGGCCACGGCATGTCGCCCGAGGAAATCAGCGAGATCTACGCCCGCGTCGCACGCGGTGGCGGCCGCGACGGCGGCGGCATCGGCCTTGATCTCATCGCCAGGCTGTGCGAACACCTGGGCTGGCGCCTGGCGTTTTCTTCCACGCCCGAAGGCGGGACGCGTACGACCCTGGGGCTGCGCGCGGACGCTGCTGCCAACGCACATTGAGTTGCCGCGCCAAGGGCATGCACCCATCCATGCTGCGCCTGGATTGGGCCGGCGCCGGGCACAACAGCGCCCAGTCTAGTGGTGACACAGGCTCCGTTCCGGCGCATTGATCTGGATCAACGACTCCCCGCTGAATGGGCCTATGATTGGCCCGTTCAGGCTGAGGAGCAGTTCGCATGCAGAGCGTCGGCGATACCTACAACAACAAGGTAGTCATCCAGTTCACGGTGATGACCGTGGTCTGGGGCATCGTGGGCATGCTGGTCGGGTTGCTGATCGCCGCGCAACTGTACTGGCCCGCCCTCAACTTCGACACGCCGTGGCTGAGCTATGGCCGCCTGCGGCCGCTGCACACCAACGCGGTCATCTTCGCCTTCGGCGGCAGCGCCCTGTTCGCCACCAGCCTGCACGTGGTCCAGCGCACCTGCCATGCCCGGCTCGTCTCAGACAAGCTGGCCGCGTTCGTGTTCTGGGGCTGGCAAGCCGTGATCGTGGCGGCCGCCATCAGCCTGCCGCTGGGTTACACGCAGGGCAAGGAATACGCGGAACTGGAATGGCCGGTCGACATCCTCATCACCGTCGTGTGGGTGGCGTATGCGGTGCTGTTCTTCGGCACCATCGCCAAGCGCAAGGTCAAACACATCTACGTGGCCAACTGGTTCTACGGCGCGTACATCATCGCCATCGCCTTGCTGCACATCGTCAACAACCTCGTCATTCCCGTCGGCCTGGGCAAGTCCTATTCCGTCTACAGCGGCGCGGTCGATGCGATGGTGCAATGGTGGTACGGCCACAACGCCGTCGGCTTCCTGCTTACCGCCGGCTTCCTGGGCATGATGTATTACTTCGTGCCGAAACAGGCGCAGCGCCCCATCTATTCCTACCGCCTGTCCATCGTGCACTTCTGGGCGTTGATCGCCATCTACATGTGGGCCGGCCCGCACCACCTGCACTACACCGCGCTGCCGGACTGGGCGCAGTCGGTGGGCATGGTGTTCTCGCTGATCCTGCTGGCGCCGTCATGGGGCGGTGCCATCAACGGCATCATGACCCTGTCGGGCGTCTGGCATAAGCTGCGCACCGACCCGATCCTCAAGTTCCTGATCGTCTCGCTCTCGTTCTACATGATGAGCACGTTCGAGGGACCGATGATGTCGATCAAGACGGTCAACTCGCTGAGCCACTACACCGACTGGACCATCGGCCACGTGCATGCAGGCGCACTGGGCTGGGTGGCGATGATTTCGGTGGGTGCCGTCTACAGCATGCTGCCCGGCCTGCTGGGTCGCCAGCAGATGCACTCCATCAAGCAGATCGACCTGCATTTCTGGCTGCACACCGTTGGCGTGGTGTTCTACATCGCCTCGATGTGGATCGCCGGCATGATGCAGGGCCTGATGTGGCGCGCCACCAATGCCGACGGCACGCTGACCTACAGCTTCGTCGAATCACTCAACGCCACCTATCCGTACTACCTGATCCGCCTGGGCGGCGGCCTGCTGGTGTTCAGCGGCATGCTGGTGATGGCGTGGAATACCTGGAAGACCTTTCAGGAAGCGAAATCCACCGCGCCGCAGCCGATCCTGGCGCCCGACCCGTCTGCAGCGCGTGTTTGAGGAACAGACATGAGCAACTCCAACCCGCATGAAAAAATCGAGAAGAACGTCGGCCTGATGGCGGTGCTGATCGCCGTGGCCGTGTCCTTCGGCGGCCTGGCGGAAATCGTGCCGCTGATGTACCAGGCCGAGGCGATCAAGCCACTGGAAGGGGTGAAGCCCTACCCCGCGCTGCAGCTGGCCGGGCGTGACGTCTATGTGCGCGAAGGCTGCTACAACTGCCATTCGCAGATGGTGCGCACGCTGCGTTTCGAAAGTGAACGCTATGGCCACTTCTCGCTGGCCGGCGAGTCGGTGTACGACCGCCCGTTCCAGTGGGGCAGCAAGCGCACCGGCCCGGACCTGGCACGCGTTGGCGGCCGCTACTCCGATGACTGGCACCGCGTGCACCTGACCAACCCGCGCGACGTGGTCCCGGAATCCAACATGCCCAACTATCCGTGGCTGGCGAAGAACCTGCTGGACGGCGAAGTGACGGCAAAACGCATGCGCGCGCTGCAAACCCTCGGCGACCCCTACACCGATGCGGAAATACAGGCCGCACCGGAAGAACTTGCCGGCAAGACCGAGCTCGACGCCGTCGTCGCGTACCTGCAAGCATTGGGCAAGCATGCCCCGAAGGGAGGCTGAGACATGGTTTCCGGGATCATCACCGTCCTCTTGCTGGTGCTGTTCATCGCCGGCTGGATCTGGGCTTGGAATCCGCGGCGCACCGCCGATTTCGAGGAAGCCGCGCGCCTGCCGCTGGATGAAACCAAGGAGAACACGCCATGACGCCGTTCTGGACCTGGTACGTCATCGTCCTGGTGGTACTGAACATCGTCGGCTGCGTGTGGCTGCTGTGGTGGACGGCGCGCCGCCGTCCCGGCGATCCCGCGCCCGATGAAACCAGCCACATCTGGGACGGCGACCTGACCGAATACAACAAGCCGTTGCCGCGCTGGTGGATCAACATGTTCTACCTGACCATCGTGTTCGCGGTGGGCTACTTGGCGTGGTTCGGCGGCATGGGCGGGTTTTCCGGCTACTCGAACTGGTCTTCGGCCGGCGAGCATGCCGCGGACAAGGCGAAGCAGGACGCGAAGATGGAAGCCGCCTTCCTGCCGTTCGCCAACCAGCCGATCGACCAGCTGGCGCGCAACCCCGAAGCGCTGGCGTTGGGCCAGTCGATCTTCAACAACACCTGCGCGGCCTGCCACGGCTCCTCCGCGAAGGGTGCGATCGGTTATCCCAACCTCACCGATGACAAGTGGCAGTGGGGCGGCACGCCGGAGAAGATCCTGGAAACCATCCTCGATGGCCGCGAAGGCGTGATGCCGGAATGGGGCACCATGCTCACCAGTTCCGGCGGACCGCAGGCGGTGGACTACACCGTGGCCTATGTGCGCACGCTGGCGCATCCGGAATCGCTCAACAACAACTACATGGCCGCGCAGGGCAAAAAATTGTTCGAAGGCGTGTGCGTGGCCTGCCATGGCGTGGACGGCAAGGGCAACCCGGAGCTGGGCGCGCCGGACCTGACCGACGACTACTGGCTGTACGGCAACAGCAAGGAAGCGCTGCGCGATGCAATCATGAAGGGTCGCCATGGCGTGATGCCCGCGCATCGCGCGGTACTGGGTGAAACGCGTTCACGCCTGGCCGCTGCCTACGTGTGGTCACTGTCGCACCCCACCATGCAGGCCGCGGCAACGGACAACGCCAAGGCGCCGTGACCGACTTCACCGAACCGCGCTTCGACCATCCCCCGCGTCCGCTGTCGCAGCGCGTGGGGGCCATCCTGTGGCCGAGTTTCTTCGCCGCGGGCGTGGCCACGGTGGTGTTCTTCGCCTTCGTGGATCCGTTGGCGCTTCGCGACATGACCTTTCCCGAGCTGCAGATCAGCCGCGAACTCGGCTACACCGTGGGTTTCTTCATGTTCTGGCTGGCCACCGCCAGCTCCAGCCTGTTTACGTGGATCCTGCTGCGCCCCTCCAGTCGCTTCAATCGGGCCTTGCCGCCGGATTGACGGAACCAGCACAAGCGCATGCCTCCCCTACGAAGCAGTCGAACAAACCGCGCCACGCGCCTCGTGCACCCAGGCCTTGGTGCAGGGAGTCTTGCGCCATGAGCAAACGCATTCCGCTGGACGTAGTGGATTCGCAGGGCAACTCGCTTTACGTGAGCGAGCGCAAGGTGTATCCGCGCGACGTGTCCGGCCGCCTCAACCGATTGCGCGTGGCCGCCGTGATTTGGTTGCTGGGCATGTACTACCTATTCCCGTGGCTGCAATGGGACGGTCGCCAAGCGGTGCTGTTCGACTTGCCCGCGCGCAAGTTCTACGTGTTCGGCCTGGTGTTCTGGCCGCAGGATTTCCTGTTCCTCGCCTTGCTGCTGATCATCGCGGCGATGACGCTGTTCTTCTTCACCACGCTGGCGGGTCGGCTGTGGTGCGGATACGCGTGCCCGCAGACGGTATGGACGGAAGTGTTCCTGTGGATGGAACGCTGGACCGAAGGCGACCGCGGCAGGCGCATGAAACTGGATGCCGGCCCGTGGAATCGCGAGAAGATCCTGCGCAAGGGCAGCAAGCACCTGCTGTGGCTGGTATTCGCGCTGTGGACGGGTTTCACCTTCGTGGGGTTCTTCACCCCCATCACCGACTTGTGGTCGCGCATGTGGCCGTTCGCCTGGGGCGGCTGGGAAATATTCTGGGTCCTGTTCTATGCGCTGGCCACCTGGGGCTTCGCCGGCATCCTGCGCGAGCAGGTGTGCAAGTACATGTGCCCGTACGCGCGCTTCCAGAGCGCGATGTTCGACCGCAACACCCTGCTGATCGCCTACGACCCGATGCGCGGCGAACCGCGTGGTCCGCGCAAGCGCGGCCTGGAAAGCGTGCTGCAGCGTGCGCGCGGCCTGCTGGACAAGGTCACGGCCTACGACTACGTATTCCGCAGCAGCGCACATCCCACTGCCGCGGACAACCGCCTGCAGGCGCACGGCACCATCAGCTTCGACCATGCCGCTGCCGTAGCCGAGCCACTGCCGAAATTCCCGCCTGACCAGTTGGGCGACTGCATCGACTGCACGATCTGCGTGCAGGTCTGCCCCACCGGCATCGACATCCGCAATGGCCTGCAATACGAATGCATCGCCTGCGGCGCCTGCATCGATGCCTGCGACGAAGTGATGGACAAGATGGGGTATCCGCACGGGCTGATCCGCTATTCCACCCAGAACGCGATCGACGGCAAGCCGACGCGCGTGCTGCGGCCACGGATCCTCGTGTATGGCTTCATCCTGCTGGCGCTCGTGGTCGGCTGGGGCTGGGGCGTGACCCATCGCACCACCTTGATTGCCGAGGTGCTGCGCGACCGCAATGCCCTGTACCGCGAAGTCGGCGGCGGGCAAGTGGAAAACAGCTACACGCTGAAACTGGTCAACAAAGAGCAGCAGGCACAGCAGTACCGCATCCGGCTGGAAACGGGCACGCCCGGTATAGTGCTGCGCGATGCCGACACGATCATCAAGGCCAATGCCGAGCAGGTCGTGTCCATCCCCATCATCGTGAGCGGGCCCGACTCGGTCAGTGGCCGCCACACCTTGCGTTTCCAGATCGAGAGCACCGACGGCAGCACCCGCAAGACCGTCGAAAGCAGTTATTTCGGACCCCTTTGATGACTGAAACAAAATCGTTCTGGCGCGAACCCATGCTATGGCTGGTCATCGGCCTGCCGCTGGCATCCGTCGTCGCCGGCGTGGGCCTGGTGATCGTGGCGTCGCGCTCGGGCAGTTCCGACAGCCTGGCCGAGGACGTGCAACGGGTCGCCCAGATCCAGACCACCGACATGGGCCCGGACCACGAGGCCGGGACCCGCAAGCTCAGCGCCATCGTGCGCATCGAGGAAGGCGTGCTGGAAGTGATCCCGGTGACCGGCGAGTTCGACCGCAAGGCACCCTTACGACTCACCCTGCTGCACCCGGCGCAGGCACAGGGTGACCGCGTGCTGGAGCTGTTGCCCAGCGCGCGTGGCTGGCAATTGCAGGTTGTGCTGGACGACGCCCATGACTGGAAGCTGCAGCTGCAACCCGCCGATGCACGCTGGCGACTGAAGGGTCGCCTGCCCAGGCAGCAGCATGCCGCGCGGCTGGCGCCGTCGGTCGCCAGCGACTGAATACAGTGATGGAGGCGTCCCCCGGGGCAACCTGCTACCACTGCGGTGAATCGCTGCCCCACTCTCCCGCACGACTGGCCTGGGAAGGTGTTGAACGCGCGTTCTGCTGCGAGGGCTGCGCGGCGGCGGCGCAATGGATCCGCGACGCCAACCTTGGCGACTACTACCTGCTGCGCAGCGCACGCGCGCTGCGCGTGTGCAGCGAACCGCTGGACCTGGCCATCTGGGATCGCGACGAACTCTTGTCCGAACACAGCCATGCCATCGACGGCGGACGCGAAGTCATCCTGCTGACCGACGGCATGCGCTGCGCGGCCTGCGCGTGGTTGATCGATCGCACGTTGGCGCGTGAAGCCGGCGTGATCGACAGCAGCGCCAACGCGGTCACTGGCCGCATCCGCATTGCATGGGATCCGCAACGCGCCGCGTTGTCGCAGATCCTGCAGCGCCTGGCATTGCTGGGCTACCGGCCTTACCTGGCCAGCGGCGAGGCGCGTGAACAGGCGCGCATGTCCGAGCGCAAGCGCTGGCTGCTGCGCCTGGGCGTGGCCGGGCTCGGCGCCTTCCAGGCCATGATGCTGGCCGAGGCGCTGTACCTGGACACCCACCACACCATGCCGGTGCCGACGCGCGATTTCTTCCGCTGGCTGACCTTCCTGGTGTCGACGCCGGTGGTGTTCTATTCCGGCTGGCCGTTCCTGGTAGGCGCATGGCGCGAACTGCGCAACCGCCACGTGGGCATGGATACCTTGATCGCGGGCTCCACCCTGCTGGCGTATTTCGCAAGCCTGGTGGAAACCATCCGCGGCGGCCCGCATGTCTGGTACGACGCCGCGGTGATGTTCGTGTTCCTGCTGCTGGCCGCGCGCATGCTGGAACAGCGGGCGCGCAACATCGCCACCGCCCAGGTGGACGCACTGGCACGCGCACGCCCTGCGTTCGCAACGCGCGAACGCGCGGATGGAACGCGCGAATCGGTCCCGCTGACCGCGTTGGCCATCGACGACATCGTGCGCATCGCCGCCGGCGAAAGCGTGCCGGCCGACGGCATCTTGCTGGATGGAGCGGCCGTATTCGAAGAAGCCCTGCTTACTGGTGAATCCACGCCGGTCGAGAAGCCGCCCGGCGCCGTGGCCTACGCCGGCACCATCTGCCGCGAGCACCCGGCACGCGTGCGCGTCACCCAGGTCGGCAGTGCCACGCGCTTGTCGCAGCTTGCGCGCTTGGTCGACCAGGCGCAGGCGCATCGGCCACCGGTTGCACACATCGCCGACCGGATAGGCCGGCGTTTCGTGCTGGGGTTGTTGCTGTGCGCGGTCGCGGTGTACGTGTTCTGGCAATTCCATGCACCGGAGCGCGCCTTCGAGGTGACGCTGGCCTTGCTGGTCATCAGCTGCCCGTGCGCCCTGTCGCTGTCGGTGCCCGCGGCGCTGGCCGCCGCGCACGGCGCGCTGGCGAAACTGGGCGTGCTGGCCACGCGACCCGACGCACTGGACACGCTGGCGAAGGCCACCGACATCGTGTTCGACAAGACCGGCACGCTCACCGATGCACGACCGGGATTGCGTGCCGTGGAAACATTCGACGGATTCGAAACCGCCGATGCCCTGGCGATTGCCGCCGCACTGGAACGCGACAGCGGCCATCCGATTGCCGCGGCGTTTGTTGCGAATTCCGTTCCGGAGCTGGTCGCATACGCGGTGGAAACCATCACCGGGCGCGGCGTGCAAGGTCGCGTGGACGGCGCACAGTGGCGACTGGGGCAAGCCGATTTCGCCGCCGGTCGCGAGGATGATGGTTACCTGTGGCTGGGCGATGGCCAACGCGGCATGGCGCGTTTCAACCTGCGCGAAACGCCGCGCGCCGACGCAGGCGACGCCGTGCGTGCGTTGCGCGCACAGGGACTTGGCGTGCACCTTGCCAGCGGTGACGCGCTCGACGCGGTGCAGGACCTGGGTGATGCGTTGGCGATCGACGCACGGCATGCGCGGCAGTCGCCCGAAGACAAATTGGAGCTGGTGCGACGCCTGCAATCACAGGGACGCATCGTGGCCATGGTCGGCGATGGCTTGAACGACGCGCCCGTACTTGCCGGTGCCGATGTATCGCTGGCCATGGGCGAAGGCGCGCCGCTGGCACAACGCGCGGCCGACCTGGTGCTGACCGGCGCGACGCTGATGCGCATTCCCGCCGCCATTTCGCTGGCGAAACGCAGCCAGCGCGTGATCCGCCAGAACCTGGGCTGGGCCGTGGCCTACAACGTGGTCGCGTTGCCGGTGGCCGCCGCCGGCCTGGTGACGCCATGGCTGGCCGCCTTGGGCATGGCGCTTTCTTCCCTGATCGTGACCGTCAACGCATTGCGACTGACGCGACCGCCACGCGGTAGTCTTCCAGCATGAACATCCTGCTGCTGCTGATTCCGATCAGCCTGTTATTGCTGGGCGTGGCCATCTGGGCCTTCGTGTGGGCCGTGCGCAGTGGCCAGTTCGATGACCTGGACACGCCGTCGCTGGATATCCTGCACGAGGAAAAACCCGCGACGCCCACCGCGGGAACAACCACGCACCGGAACGACGACAGCGATGCCGGTTGATACGCTGACCTTGATGGCGGCGCTGCTGGCCGGCCTGCTGGGCGGCGTGCACTGCGCGGCGATGTGCGGCGGCATCGCCACCGGTTTCTCCGCGATGTCGCCGCAGGGTGGCTGGCAACAGGCGGTGCAGGTGAACCTGGGCCGTGTCGGCGGCTATGTATTGGCCGGCGCGATCGTCGGTGGCTTCGGCGCGGGGCTGCTGCGCGTGTTCCGTTTCGACATGTTGGCGATCGGCTTGCGCATGGCCGTGGGCATGGTGCTGGTGCTGGTGGCGATCCGCCTGCTGGATCGACGCGGACGCCTGAATTTCATGCCGCGTCCCGGCGCGCGTTTCTGGCGCTTCCTGCAGCCACTGCAGAAACACCTGCTGCCTGCGGATCGCGCATGGCGACGTATGGCACTCGGCATGCTGTGGGGCTGGTTGCCCTGCGGACTGAGCATGACCCTGCTGACCGCGGCATGGCTGCAGGCCAGCGCACGCGACGGTGCGCTGACCATGGCGGCGTTCGGGCTGGGCACGCTGCCGATGATGATTCCATTGACGTGGTCCGGCGCGCGCATGGGTCGCTGGCTGCAGAAGCCCACCTTCCGCACCACGGCCGCGGTTTTCATCCTGTTCGCGGGACTGGTGACGATTTTCTCGCCCTGGTTGATGCGGGTACCGGCCTTGCACGCCGCACTGGTCGCACTGGGCTGCGCACCACCGCATTGAGGCGTAGAGCGTAGCTTGCTGCGCTGCGCTTGCAGCCACGCGTCGGAGACGTGGCGCCGGCCTGCTTCAAATGCGGCGTTTCGTGAGGCCCCGGCTCTCTGTAGAGCCGAGCTTGCTCGGCTTCTTTTGATCTACGCGAAAATCAGCCGAGCAAGCTCGGCTCTACGTCCGTGCGTAAAGCCGTTTGCGCGATCAACTGCGCGCTTCAGCCATTGCACGCAGCCGCGCCAGGTCGACCAGGGTGACGTGGTGTGGATCATCGGTGGCGATGACGCCGTCCTGGCGCAGGCGGGTGAAGCTGCGGCTCACGGTTTCCACCGTAAGCCCCAGGTAATCGGCGATATCCGAACGCGTCATCGGCAGCACCACGCGTGCATCGCCCAGTCCCTGCCGGCGCCGGCGCGCCGCCATGTCCAGCAGGAAACCCGCCAGCCGCTCCAATGGCGTCATCCGCGCCAGCGACATCAACTTGTCGCGCGTGTCGTCCAGCTCCACGCACGCGCGCTCCAGCAGTTCGCGCTCCAGTTGCGGATGATCGGCGCACAACTGGCGCATGTCCTTCATGGCGAAGGCGCACAGCGTGCTGTCGGTGATGGCTTCGATGGAATGCCGATAGTGGGACGCGCCACTGAAGCCTATGAAATCACCCGGCATCAGGAATCCCGCCACCACCCGACGCCCATCGGACAGCAGGCGGATGCGACGCAAGGCGCCTGCGGTGACGGTGAACACGCCGCGCCGCGCTTCGCCTTCCCGTACCAGCAACTCGCCGCTGCCAAGCCGGACATCGCCCGCCATGCCTTCCAGTTCACGCGCCTGCTCGATCGGCAGTGCCGCACAGACCGCCAGATGGCGCACCAGGCAACCGGCACAGCCGCGCTGGGCCTGCACCGGCAGCGCGGTATCAGGCTCGAGTGGGACGGTAGACCCGTTATGGCGAAGGACGCGGAGATTCACAGGCAGGCAGTCCTCTGTGAGCGGGATCTCCATGATACAGAGGCTGCCGGGCGTGTTATCTAACTGAACAAGCACATTAGTAGTAGACGATTTTCCACCGCGTGCCGGCCGAATCGGTTACAGTGCGCCCCGTTTGCAAGCGGCCGTCCGTTTCCCTTCGGGTTCGCCGGCGCCTCAGGTCACGCCAAAACGACCGATGCGCCCGCCCCCACTCCGACGCCATTCGCCTTGCAGATACGGCCACGCCGCGTTGGTGCCGGCCGCCTACATTCCTCGCAGCGCGGTTCATCGGGAACGCTTCGGGTAATACCTCGATCTCTTCTGATCTCCTGCCGTCCGTGCGTTTGCGCGGGCGCTCGGGTCCGTTTCGATCGGAATACTGGAGCTTCATCGAATGTCTTTTGAAAACCTCGGGCTTTCGCCCTTCCTGCTGCGTGCCCTGAAAGAACAGGGTTACGACACCCCCACCCCTATCCAGACCCAGGCCATTCCGCTGGCTCTGGCCGGCCACGACCTGATGGCCGGCGCACAGACCGGCACCGGCAAGACCGCCGCCTTCGGTCTGCCGCTGCTGCAGCACCTGGGCACCGCGGCGCAGGTGGTCAACGGCCCGCGCAAGCCGCGCGCGCTGATCCTGGCCCCAACCCGCGAACTGGCCGTGCAGGTGCACGACAGCCTGCGCGATTACAGCAAGTACCTGCGCATCCCCAGCACCACCATCTACGGCGGTGCCGGCATGGGTCCGCAGCAGGACGCGCTGCGCCGTGGCGTGGACCTGATCGTGGCGACTCCCGGCCGTTTGATCGACCACATGGACCGCCGCAACGTGGACCTGTCCGGCATTGAAGTGCTGGTACTGGACGAAGCCGACCGCATGCTGGACATGGGCTTCCTGCCCGCGATCAAGCGCATCCTAAGCAAACTGCCGAAGCAGAACCGGCAGACGCTGCTGTTCTCGGCGACCTTCGCCGACAGCATCAAGCAGCTGGCGCAGGAATTCATGGTCGAGCCGCAGCACATCCAGGTCACACCCAGCAACACCGTGGCCGATACCATCGCCCACCGCGTGCATCCGGTCGATGGCACCCGCAAGCGCGAACTGCTGCTGCACCTGCTGGCGGCAGATTCGCGCAAGCAGGCGCTGGTGTTCGGCCGCACCAAGCACGGCTGCGACAAGCTGGCCAAGTTCCTGGAGCAATCCGGCATCAAGGTCGCGGCCATCCACGGCAACAAGAGCCAAGGCGCGCGCCTGCGCGCACTGAAGGACTTCAAGGCCGGTCGCATCAACGTGCTGGTGGCCACCGACATCGCTGCCCGCGGCATCGATATCGACCAGCTGCCGACCGTGATCAACTTCGACCTGCCGATGGTCGCCGAAGACTACGTGCACCGTATCGGCCGCACCGGCCGCAACGGTTCGCAGGGCGAAGCGATTTCGCTGGTCGCGCAGGACGAAGCCAAGCTGCTGCGTGCGATCACGCGCATGCTGAAGCGTGACGTGGAAATCCGCGACGTGCCCGGTTTCGAGCCGATGCGTCCGATCCGCTGGGGCAACGACAACCCGCCGAACGAGCGTCCGGGCGGCAACAACGCCCCGCGTCGTGCCAACACCGCACGTCGTCCGCACGCCGATGCACCGCGCCACGCGCATGCCGGCCCGAAACAGCGCACGGCCGGCAATCCGGGTGGCGGCCAGCGCGATGGCGCACGCAGCCCGAACCCGTACCGCCAAGGTGCGCGTCCGGCACGCTGATCAATCCTTGAGATTGAACAGGAAAGGCCGGCCTTCGGGCCGGCCTTTTGCTTTCAGCAAGCCTGGCTCTTGTGGGAGGGGCTTCAGCCCCGACGCTTTCAGCCAAGAGCTTCGGGGCTGAAGCCCCTCCCACAAAAGCACTCCACGCCTCAGTCCGGGTTCATCAAAGGCCGTGACAACCCATCACTCACCTACAATGCCGCCCATGGATATCTTCAAGATCTTCACCCTCGAAGCCGCGCACCGGCTGCCCAACGTGCCGCCCGGGCACAAGTGCGCGCGCCTGCACGGACACTCGTTCCGCATCGAGATCCGCGTGGCAGGAGAGCCGGGTGCGGACAGCGGCTGGATCATGGATTTCGGCGACATCAAGGCGGCCTTCAAGCCGATCTACGACCAGTTGGACCACCACTACCTCAACGACATCGAAGGCCTGGACAATCCAACCAGCGAACGGCTGGCCATCTGGATCTGGGACCGGCTCAAGCCCGCCCTGCCGGCCCTGAGCGAAATCGTGGTCCACGAAACCTGCACCTCGGGCTGTCGCTACCGCGGCTGAGCCCAATCCCGATGTGGGAGCGGCGTCCCGCCGCGAGCTCTTCGGTTTGAATTGCATAAATCAAGGGCAAAAGCTCGCGGCGGGACGCCGCTCCCACTGGGCCATGTGGTGAAAACCGATCCATACAAGCGTTTGATTACAAACGGGTACTGACCGTTCGTCGGATTTCCATACGCCTGTTGTTGCGCTGCAACAATGAGGTCTGTATATTGCACTGCAACAAATCAGTACAACCCTATCTGGAGACACACCATGTCCGCACAGTTGAATGAGCAGTTCACCACCTTCACCCACCAGTTCGCCGCCGCCGCTGCGCGCGCCAACCGCCTGGCCCTGGAAAATGCCGAAACCATCTTCGGCGTGCAGCTGAAGGCGTTCGAGAAGAACATCGACGCCACCACCGCCTACTTCACCGAGCTGGCTGAAATCCGCGACGTCGAAGCCTACAAGACCGTGTTCCCGAAGGGCCTGCAGATCGCCAAGGACAATGCCGAGCGCGTTGCCGCCGCTAACCAGGAAGTGATCGGCCTGACCCTGAAGACCAACGAAGCCATCGGCCAGCTGGCCAAGAGCCAGTTCGAAGCCGCCAGCGAAACCGCCCAGGCTTCCGTGGCCAAGGCGACCAAGGCCGCCAAGGGCAAGTAAGCAGCACGTAATACCTCGTCGTTTTATTGCGCGGGTCCCTCCCCCCGCGCAGCCGACCCGGCAGCCCCCACGCTGCCGGGTTTTTTATTGCCCGCAGGATTGTGGGGTGACCTTGTGGGAGCGTGCGTAGGAGCGACGTGAGTCGCGAATGCAATCATCGTGAACTACGACATTCGCGACTCACGTCGCTCCTACGCACGCCCACGAACCACACTCACTCCAACGTCAACGCACGCGACATCTGTGCGGCATCCTGATCCGCAGAATAAGGAAGCCTGCCCCAGCAAGGCGCCTGCAGCCGCTGGCGCAGCATTTCGAAATTCTCGTCCTGGCGCTCCATGTCCGCATCCACGTGGTTGGCGATCCAACCCACCAACTGGCAACCGTCGTCCACGATCGCCTTTGCCGTGAGCCGCGCGTGGTTGATGCAGCCCAGGCGCATGCCCACCACCAGCACCACCGGCAGTTGCAGCGCACGCACCAGATGCACCTGGTCCAGCGTGGCCGACAACGGCGCCGCCCAGCCGCCCACCCCTTCCACCACCACGCCGTGGGCCGTGGCGCGCAGGCGCTGGTAGGCGCGCACGATACGGTCGAGTTCGAGCACGACACCCGCGTCCTGCGCCGCGAGTTCCGGCGCCAAAGGCTGTGGCAACGCATATGGATTGAGGTCGGCGTACGCAGGTGCCGGGTCGCTGGCCGCCAGCAGCGCCAGCGCATCGTCGTTGCGCCAGCCTTCGGGTGTCTGCACGCAGCCGCTGGCCACGGGTTTCATGCCCACCGCATGCAGCCCGCGCAGGCGCAGCGCATGCAGCAGCGCGGTGGACGCGACGGTCTTGCCTATGCCGGTGTCGGTACCGGTGACGTAGAAACTGTTCATGGCGTGGAAGAGCCGTGCGGGCTCGGCGAGTGGGGATGACTCGGGGGGACAACGGTGGCGCATGCAGCCGCCACTGGCAAGCGGCCGCTGTTGGCCGCATGGACCCTGAACGCCCTCACATTTAGGGATAGAATCCCATGATGTCCTTCGCCACCCAGACCCTCGCTGGCAGCAAGCCGGAGCAATACGCGCAGTTGGCCGAACAGGCCCGCGCCCTTGTCTTTGGCGAACCGGACCGCGTTGCCAATGCTGCCAACCTGTCCGCGCTTGTCTACCACGCGCTGCCGGATCTCAACTGGGTGGGTTTCTATTTCTTCGACGGCACCGAACTGGTCGTCGGCCCGTTCCAGGGCCAGCCCGCCTGCGTACGCATCGCCCTGGACAAGGGCGTGTGCGGCGCGGCGGCCAGCACGCGCCAGACCCAGCGCATCGCCGACGTCGAAGACTTCCCCGGCCACATCGCCTGCGATGCGGCCTCGCGTTCCGAACTGGTGGTGCCGCTGCTGCGCGGTGCAGAGCTGATCGGCGTGTTCGACCTGGACAGCCCGCGCGTGGACCGTTTCGATGCCGTGGACCAGGCAGGCCTGGAAGCGATTGCCGGCGTGTTCGTGGAGTCCTTGCGTTGACCACCGCCGCACCCAAGCTGCGCAACATCGGACCAAAGTCTGCGGCGTGGTTGCGCCAGGTGGGTTTGCGCACCTACGACGACATCGCCGCGGCGGGCGCCGTGGATGCCTTCCTGCGCGTGAAGCGCGCCGGTTTCCGCCCCAGCCTCAACCTGCTGTATGCGCTGGAAGGCGCACTGGCCGATTGTCATTGGCAGGAAGTGCCTGAAGCACGACGCCTGGTATTGATTGCCGAGCTGGAAGCCGCCACCGCGTTGTTGCCACTCCCACGTGGCCGACAAGCCGCTGGTCCGGTGACCACCACGATGGTGCAGGAAGACGAAGCGCCGTCGTACGGCGGCTTCCTGGACGAGCCCGAGAGCGAAGAGCACGAATAGCGCGAATAGCTATTTGTAGTTCCGGGCTTGCCCGGATGCTCTTTGCATGGAATCAGAATCATCCGAGCAAGCTCGGATCTACAACAGTCGTGCTGACCCGATCCTCGCGTGAGCCATCGTTTGAAGGCAATGCATCGCGCCATCAGGTAGACTGCACGCGCTTCAAGGTGACCCGACGGCGCATTCGTGCACAAGGGTTGAAACGGGAAGCCGGTGAGTCCAACGACCACGGTCGTGCATGACGAGTCCAGCGCTGCCCCCGCAACGGTAAGCGAGCCAGCCAACGCAACCAGCCACTGTGTCAGCAGATTCCGCGGAATCTGCCGGTATTCCTCACGGGATTCCGCATGGGAAGGCGCCACGGCCGAACCAGCACTCTCGCGAGTGACTGCTTCAACTCGCAAGCCCGGAGACCGGCCTTGGGCTCACTGGTTGCAATGCGGCGGGCATTGCGGCGGCGGTCCGTGCTGCGGCCCTTCGCATGCTTGTTCCTGCTTGCAACTCCAATCCCACAACGCGTACGGGTCGTGCGCGATGGAGACACTTGCATGCAACCACGCAACACCACGCACCACATCCTCACGCTGGCCATCGCGCTGGCACTTCCCCACGCCGCGTTTGCACAAAGCGACGAGCGCGCCACCGAACTCGATGAAATCGTGGTCACTGCCACGCGCACGCAAGTCGCCGTGCAGGACAGCCTGCTGCCGGTAGAGGTGATTGATCGCGAAGCGATCGAGCGCAGCCAGGCCCGCTCCTTGCAAGGCCTGCTGCAGGGCCGCGCCGGCATCAGCCTGTCCAACCAGGGCGGCCTGGGCAAGCTGACCACGGTCAATATCCGCGGCACTGAATCCGACCATGTTTTGGTGCTGGTCGATGGCATCCGCGTCGGCTCGGCCACCGCCGGCCTGGCCATGTTCCAGGACTTCCCGATCGACCAGATCGAGCGCGTGGAAATCGTGCGCGGTCCGCGCTCCAGCCTGTACGGATCGGAAGCCATCGGCGGCGTGATCCAGATTTTCACTGTGCGCGGCGGCACCGGCCTGCAGAAGAACCTGCGCGTGGGCGGCGGCAGCAACAACCTGCGCGAAGCCGGCGGCGGTTTCAGCTACCGCGGCGATCGCGCCTGGGTCAGCGCACAGGCGGCCTACCAGGAAACCGACGGCATCAACGCCTGCCGCGGCACCGCCGCCGGTTGGGGCGCAGGGTGTTATGCGGACGAACCTGATGACGACGGCTACCGCAACCTGTCGATCAACCTGCGCGGCGGCATCAACATCACGGATAGCGTGGAAGTCGAAGCCCACTTCCTCAACGCCGATTCCTTCAATGAATTCGACGGCAGCATCTACAGCGGCAACGAATCC
>Ga0075160_10000275_pt1 | contig 32777 bp, 28 predicted proteins | sample JI91814C2DNA_FD_70969 | JGI IMG/M metagenome (GOLD analysis project Ga0075160, IMG submission 70969) | Wastewater effluent complex algal communities from Wisconsin, to seasonally profile nutrient transformation and Carbon sequestration -... | ecosystem: Engineered > WWTP > Effluent > Algae... | reverse complement strand
ACCGATTCCATTTACTACGAATGGATAGGAGCAGGGGGGCAGTTGCTAAGGGTGGTGGCAGCCGCAAAAACAGGGTCCTCATTTGAATATCATTACCAGGTAAAAGATATTCCCCAGGGTACCAGTTACTGGAGGGCCAGGATCAGGTTGCGGAGCGGGGCCATGGTTTATACAGACATCATCAGTGTTTTATCTTCAGGACAAAAAAAAATTCTATTCTATCCCAACCCGGCCAGCCGGGAAGCTCCGATGAATTGGGTATTGCAACAGGGAACCCCGGCCAGCAGCCGCTTACAATTATTTGATATGGGGGGCCACAAACTGGCCGATTACCCGGAATTACCGCCCAGTTTAAACCTTAGAGGATTGGCTAAAGGATACTATGTCTACAAATTGCTGGGGAGTAACGGAAGCCTGGTGGAGACCGGAAAGATTCTTTTGCAATAGCGGGAGCCTGGTTGAACACGCATCTTTTCTCAGGAAACTTACGATTTAAGTGTTTTTTTCTGCAAGATCTGATGGAAATATTACCCATCGGCTCTTACCCGATGTACCTTTACATCACAAGCTTAAATCCACCCTCATGAAAACGATTCTTCTCGCCATTGTGGCGTTCGCGATTCCTGTTTTGCTCCCTGCTCAGGATATAACCGGTCTCTGGAAAGGTCAAATGAAAAATGATTCCACCGGACAGGTGCAGGATTACGAGGTATATATCAGCAAGGTAAAGGGCAAATACACGGGTTATTCTCACACCTGGTTTGAATTCGATGGTGAAAAATACTACGGAGTTAAAAAACTTAAAATCAATATTGCACGCGATGGCAAAATTGTACTCCTGGATGCAGAGTTAAAGGAGAATAATTACCCCTTTATTGATAAAAATATCAAACAACTGAATGTGATGGATCTGACCACAACCGATGCAGACCCCGCACTCACAGGTATTTTTGTGACCAATTGTACCAAGTCCTATTATGAATTGACAGGCACCGTCAGCCTGACAAAAACCGCTGCTTATGCAACCAGCGACCTGATGCGTTTCCTGGAAAAGGAAAGCAATGGCGCCGGTGCCATTACAGCCGTCAAATAGGCAATCAATTTGCAGGATTTTTCATGCTTCATACAACGAACGGCGGGTATATCCCGCCGTTTTGTTTTGCCCTGCACCGACGATCATTCCTGAAAATTCCTGAAATTGCAGGATGCCCCCAGCTTTAACACCCGATTCCCAGTTTGTTGTGAAAGAGGAAAAATGGCTCAATTATATCATGGCCATCCTTTTTTCAGCCCTGTTTCTGTACGGATTAATAGATGCCATTCTGCGACAATTCAAACAGATCGATTACCAGAGTATCATTTTTAGCCTGGCACTGATCCCCGCCTGGCTATTCTTTCGGAAAGCCCAAAGTAAGCGGGTGTATATCCGGGTTAACCGCAAAGGGATCTACCAGGATGAAAGGCTGGTAACGGCCTGGAAGGGACTGCTCAAAGCTTCAATCGGACAAAAAGAAAAAACAATAACCATTAAAGACAATTTTATGCTCATTCTTGAATTTGTAAAGGATGATCCTAAAAAGGGATACAGAAAAATGATACCGCTTACCAATACCCAGAACCAGGCAGAGGAAGATGTTCTGGCCGCTGTTCAATATTTCTGGAAACTCTACCGGCAACAGCCCATGACCTGATGATCCCCGTCACCAGCATTCAGCCTTCCATTGAATTTGGGTAACTACAATCAGGAAAGATTCTAATTTTCATCACCCGGCTATTTTTAGACTATATTTATTTTGCGTTGAATTTTTTTTTAAACAAAACCACAATCATCATGAGAAATGAGTATTGGATCAATATCAGGCATGTCGACAACAGGCTGGTCGTTTTTTTAAACGGTGAAACAGCCTGGGACAGCGGAATCATTCACGATGACCCTGTTATGGATGTCTGGGTAGAAATCACCAGTAACCTGGAAAGCCACAGCGGCCATACCAGTGAACTGATTTTTGAAGGATTTAACGACAGCTACGATAATAATGGCTCCGAATTTAACCCCTGGCATTTCAGCTACCGCGTAGTCAAAAAAACTTTCAGTGATGATGGCCAGGTTACAGAGGAAGATATGCTGGTACCATATAATGAAAAGCACCTCTCTGATCCGAATATCAAGGCCATTAATAATGTATACCATTTCTTGAAAAAGAACGATATTTTCAAAGTGGTATCCAACTCATTGTCCCAGCAATTTTATAAATAATCATGGTTCGTGTCACACGTTAATGGTTCGTGTCACACGAACCATTACCTTTATTTCTTACTGATCCTGTACAAATTCCCCATATCCGTTACCGTATACAAGGCTCCATTATAATAAGCCACATCCCTGAACCGCTCATTTTTATCAGCCAGCAGCCTTTCTTCTCCCACTACTTTATTATTGACAATCACCAGCCTGCAAATATGGGCGCTGCTCAATCCGCCGATAAACAAATTATTTTTCCACTCAGGGATGGCATTCCCTTTGTAAAAACTCATCCCGCTGGGGGATAGAACCGGATCCCAGTAATACACCGGCTGTTCCATACCTGCTTTTTGCTGGATGCCTTCACCAACTGCCGCGCCACTGTACTCCAGTCCATAAGTGATTACCGGCCAGCCATAGTTTTTCCCGGCTTTCACCAGGTTAAGCTCATCACCGCCACGGGGACCGAATTCAGCTTCCCATAAATCGCCCGTAACAGGGTGCAGGTCCAGGCTCTGGGGATTGCGGAAACCATAAGCAAATAAACCGGGCGCTACATCAGATCGGCTGCCAAAGGGACTGCCAGCTGCAGGTTTCCCATCCCGGGTGATTTTAAATATTTTGCCTAAACCAGCCTGTAACAACTGTGCTTGTACCCGGCCATCCATATTCGATCTTTCACCGGTACTTACAAAAAGGTTATTATCCCTGTCAAATATCAGTCTGGATCCGAAATGAAGGGTACTATTGAGTGGCGGACCTGCCCGGAAAATAACCTGTACATTTTCAACCAGTCCTTTGTCTTCATTCAATTTTCCTTTGCCAACTGCGGTCTGGTTGTTGTTACCGCTTTTTTCAGAAAATGACCAGTAAATAGTCTTGTTCTGGTTGAAATCAGGATCCAGTGCTACATCCAGCAACCCGCCCTGACCACGGTCGTCTACCGCAGGAAGTCCGGTGATTTTTTTAACCAGCGTTCCATCTGATTTCAGCAGGATCAGGTATCCTGATTTTTCAGTGATCAGCAAACGGCCATCAGGCATGGGAATCACTGCCCAGGGCCGCCCCAGCTTTTCAGCCAGTTTATCCGTTTTGTAGGGCGTCGTGGTCTTCACGGCACTGATCCTTGTTTGACCGGTAAAAGCCGGTTTATAACTGGTATTTGGTTTCTTGGTCTCCACTGGTTTACTTGTATCCGCATCGCCGGGATTGGCGCAACTGACAGTTGTAAACAGAACCATCATGATCGCTAAACTAGAATGCTGTTTCATAGTAATGTTTTGCTGTCTGTAAAAATAGCTGAATACTGCTTTATTTGAACAGCCAAAGGCCAGGGGAGGAGTTAATTCTTGCTATCATTGGATCCGGTACAAAATCATCCCCGGGATCACAGGAGTAAGGAAGATAAATCTGGCAGACTTCCTTTTAAAACTGAAATATCTCACTGACAGGGATGACTCCCATCATACCCCTCCGGCCCCCGATCCGCCAACTTTATAGTCATACAAAAACCCATCATTATGAATTACACTTCTGTATCTCATTGCGGTAACGATCACCAGGAATGGATCAAGGCCATTGATTTTTATGAAGATGACCTTGATCTGCTGGAAGGCCGCCTGGTAGAGATTGTTAAAAAAAATAATGTGCATGATGCCATGGCAGGTGTAGAACATTTTCAAAACCAGTTTATCGTTCAACGGAATAATATTGATGAATTAAAGCACAGTATCCGCGAACACGATGGCTGGGTGGCTGGCGAGGCCAAAGAACATGCCGGAAGGATGGACAGCCGTCATACCGGGGAACATGCACAGCTAAAAGACCAGGTGGATAGCTTCGGAAAAATTTTCAACGAACTGCGCCACGAGTTTAACATATTCCTTGCCAAATGGATGTAGGCGGATAAACAGGTTGTCCGGTAGCTGCTTACCTTTGCTCCGTATATGACAACCCTCCGCTATATACTATTTGGAATTGGTCTGCTCCGTTTTTACAGCGCCGGCTCTCAGGAACTGGCACAGGTAAGTTTTAGCAACGGAACCAGTTTCAATTATTTTAGCCTGCTGACCGACAGGGAAGTACAGATTCGTATTTCACCGGAAGGAAAGATCCTGGAATGGGGTATTGAAGTACAGTCCATGTACTCCGGGAACTATTATGCCCGGAACCTGCAACCCTTTATGGGAAGAATCGAGTATTATGGTTCAGAGGCCGATTCAGTTTCAAAGGGAAAACTCAGAAGTATTGGGTCCTCCATTATTACCTATTATCAGGGATTTGAAACACCGGACCTGGTTGGAAAGATTCGCAGTATCGGGCGGCTTTTCATTGATTATTATGGACGCTATGACCAAAAATCCGTTCAGGGTAAAATAAAGTTTATCGGCAGCTCGCCGATAGAATATTACCAGGGATTTGATGATCCTCAATTGCAGGGGAATCTGAAAACAGTAGGGAGCACTGCCATTCGCTATTATTCTTCCTTTGATGATAAAGCGATCCGTGGCAAGATCAAATCAATCGGTAACATACAATACAGCTGGTATACTTCACTGGACCGCCCCGGTTTTGGTGGAACCCTTAAGTCTGGGCCCCTTCGCCAGAACACTGGCGGAGTGGTGTATATCATCCAGTAATAAAAGCCTGTTGCCTTTAGTTGCCAGATTGAATGATTTCAATCATTCCCTCCTTTTCGGTGATTGATAACTGTAATTGTAATTTTACAATATATAATTTCCCATGCGTACCATTATTCTGTCTTTTACCAGAAGCTTCTTTGTTGTTATGGCAGCTGGTTTACTTTTTTCCTGCGCAGGTAGCCAGAAACCCGGCCTGCCGGAGCATTTTGATTACCGGCAATTCCGCGATTCCCTGCTCCGGTTGGAAAGCCCCAGAACAACGGATACGAGCAATCTTTTTGATAATGCTGTCTTTATACCCGGTCGTGATTCCCTGGACCAGTTATTGCAGCAATTTGATACTATCTGGAAAGAAGAAGCCCACCTGATAGCACAAATGGATACCGTTAGAAAAAAAATAACTACCACAGCCGGTTATACAGAAGAAGAAAAAGCCATCATCCGGGCCAATATCCGGGAAGTAGATTCTTTTCTGATAGCAAAAGATTCAACAACCAGCGGTCGATGTCATGGCAGTGACTGCATCCTCTATGTAGAAATTGATAAAGCCAAACAACAGCTCTATCTGAATATCCTGGGTGAACGAAAAGATACTTTCAATGTGTCTACAGGTAAGGGTAAAAAGTATGAAACGCCTGCCATGGAATTAAACCCGGAAGGACCCGTGCTCACAAAATACACATCCAGAAAATTTCCGGGTGGCAATTACCAGGGACTGGGAAATATGCCATATGCGGTATTTCTCAGAAACGGGTATGCGATCCATGGTACCACTCCGGGTAATTTCAGCAAACTGGGCACCCCGGCTTCTCATGGCTGTATCCGGCTGCACCCGGATCATGCCAAAGTTTTAAATGCCCTTGTAAGAACCATCGGTATCAGGCAAACCTGGGTGGCTGTCAGAGATTCTATCTAAAACGAAAAGTGACAAACTTCACAGTTCATGAAATAAAATACACGATTCATCCAAAGGCAACCTTTCACTTATAGATTCTGTCTATTTTTGACTTATAAACCTCAAATATGAAATCACACACCCCAATCTTCCTGACCATTGCCGTTGCACTGGCCGCAACCTGCTGCAGTACCGACAGCACTGCCCAGCAACATTACAAACTCAGACAATCCACCAGCATGATGGGGATGAAACAGGAGTCAGTTATTTACGTAAAGCCCATGCGTAAGAGAACAGAGAACAGTGGCTATATGGGACAGGAAAATAATGTGGTCACCATAGAACAGTGTGACAAACAAAGAATGGTTACACTCAATACGAAAAAGAAATTATACTTTCTTGAACCCTTTGCGAACGATAATGAAGAAGTGATTGATGAAGATGCCAAGCCGGTTACGAAGCCCAAAACAACACCGGTTACCACTAAAAAAGGAGGAATCATTTATAACTACTATAATATCACAGATACGGGTGAACGCAAGAAAATGCATGGTTTTACGGCCCGTCATCTCTGGACCACACAGAAAATGAAACCCTCTGCTGATGCCTGTATGATGAAGGATAGCATGGTGATCAAAACAGATGGATGGTATATCGATCTCCCTGATTTCAACTGCCCCATCCGCTATAAACCCACGCAAAGTCAAAATGGGGGCTACCAGAAACCTGACTGTATGGATCGCTTTGTGACCCGCCGTTCCGGAAAAGGCAAATTGGGTTTCCCGCTGATTGAAAAAAGAACCATGATCATGGGCGGACAGACCAGCACTTCTGAGTTTGTGACCGATCTGGAAACCATTGAACTGATTACCGGTAAACAGGATTCCATGCTGTTTGAAATTCCTCCGGGCTATACACTGGCAGCATCCATTGATGAGTTACAGGATAAATTTGATATGAGCGGAATGATGAAAGGGGTAACAGAAAAATATAAAAACGAAAACAATGGTATCACCACCGATCCCGGTGAAAAGAAAGCAGGTGTTTTAAGGGTGGGTATCCTGGAACCTAAAACAGATGCCCAGCTCCAGCCCCCCGTTTTACAGGAACATATGGTGGGTAGCTTTAGTGCATCGAATGTGGAAGCGGTGGCTGTAAGTTCAGCAGAGGATGCTAAATCAAAAAGCTGTGACCTGCTGCTGACCACTGAAATATTAAAAATGAAACAGGCCAGTAAAGTAGGTGGATTACTCAAAGCCATTAAAAATACAGATCCTAATGCAGCGGTTTCCTTTAATGTGGAGGCTAAAATGGTATTAACTAATTTGTCAGATGGCTCCCTTCGCTCCGAACAAAACCCCGGCGGAAAATATGAGGGTAAGGCCGATGATGCTGCCGGCAAAGCATTGGACGAAGGCACCCGTTTATTACTCAAAGCATTAAAATAACAAATCAGGTATTGAATTCCCAGGCAGTACGGTAAACACCGTACTGCTCTGTATATTCCAGAAAGGCCCGGTAAAACGGATCGGCACCAATGGTGGCACTGTCGCCAATAACAATCAGTTTTTCTTTAGCACGGGTAATGGCCACATTCATCCGCCGGTAATCTTTCAGGAACCCGATTTCACATTCATCATTACTTCTCACCAGAGAAAGAATGATGTTTTCTTTTTCCTGCCCCTGAAAACTATCAATCGTACTGATCCGGAGTCCTTCTGGTAATTGGGCCCTTGCGGCAGATACCTGTCCTGAATAAGGAGAAATAATGGCTGTTTGTGCTGGTTCAAAATTTTCAATTTCCAGTAATTGCCGGATCAATTGCAGCTCGCCTTCATTTTGGAGGCTCATGCCATCAGGACCATGTATTTCTTCAAACCCGGTGCCAGCTGTATCAATGAATATCAGTTCACCTGTTTGTTCCAGCAGGGAAGCGGCTGTTTGCAATTTCCCTTTATAAAAATAGTGACTGCTGAAACCGGCAATAGAAGCACGCATCCGGTATTGTGTGTCGAGTAAATAAACGGCAGGGACTGTGCTGACCGCGGTTTCAAGGATGGATCGGTTCAAGCCCAATGCCATAGCTTCCTGACTGAGTACAGTAGGAGGTAATTGCAAATGATCTCCGGCCAGTACTATTTTTTCTGCCAGCGGAAAAATACACCAGGCCAGGGGTTCAATACATTGCCCTGCTTCATCGATGATTAGTGTTTGAAATTTTTTACCTTTTAACCCGGCATCATATAATCCAATAGGTGTTCCCGCAATTACATCGGCATCAGTCATCATTTTTTCTTCCTCATAGTCCTGTATTTTCCGGATTTCATCACGGATAGATCTTACTTCTTTGAACAAGAGATTCCGCTGCTCTCTTTCAGCTTTGCCAAAACTTCTTTTATACTTCAGGGCCATCCGGCGAAATTCTTCTGCCCTGATTCTGAGCTGCTTAATCTCCTGCTGAATTTTACTGTTGGCCATTTTTCCCTCCGGTGTATGAGGAAATAAATCCACATCGGCTTTACTGCTGTTTCCCACCCGCAGTAAACGGATCCCTTTCTTAATCAAACCCCTGGCAATATGATCAACGGCAGTATTACTCGGTGCGGATACCAGCACTTTTTCATGCTGCTTCACCAGTTGTACAATGGCTTCGACCAGGGTCGTGGTTTTACCGGTACCGGGCGGACCATGCACGATACAAATAGATTCATTTACCAAAATGGCCTTCACTGCCTCCTGTTGACTTTGATTCAGAGCAGGATCAATGGGTACATTATTATCTACAGCTACTGGTTGAGGAACCTGGTTTGTTGCGGCAGTATCTCCATGCAATGTTTCAAATAAACGAAAGAGATTTTTATTTTGTTCAATGGCATTCAGCCCGTTTTTCATAATGCCGGTAGTACGGGTATCAGGTGCAAGTTTGATCCCAACGCCATTGTCTTCGATCCAGTCCGGAAAATCAGGCGCAAATAATCTGAATTCTCCTTTAGTGCCATCTAAGCTCAGTAATACTGCTTTTACAGGATCTTCTCCTGCTATAAAACACTCAATCGCTGCACCATCCCTGAACAGGTTATTTTCCGGCGGGTAGGGGAGCCTGAAACTGATTTCAGGATAATCAGCATAGCCAAAACTTTTACGTGTAATGATCAGGGGGTGCAGGGCCAGTCCTTCTGCCTTAAGTTGTTTGAGCGTATGTGCCTGGTCAAGCCGGTATTTATTGGCCTGTTCTTTTTCTTCCAGTGCGGTACAATCCAGTAATTGTTTTATTCGGGGGTGCATACCTGATGGGCAACTGATCCGGTTGGTGAATGACTGTCCGGAATCCGGTGCAGGTATCAACGATCCATCCTGTCAGTGCAGGGTTTGTTTAAGTGTAAAGATAAGGCAGGCGCTGCTGCCGGTATCACCCTTAACAGAAAGAGAAGCTGTTTTATAACCGGCAGGTAGCTTTACCATTGTGAAGTACCTGCCGGCCTGGTTTATTCAGTAATCACTATTTTTTTAGTGTGCTGCTGACCATTGCCATTACTGATCTGCAAGAGGTACACACCTGCCTGAAGCTGGTTTGTTTCCAGCCTGCCATTGCCACTAAACCTGAATTTACGGATCTGTTGTCCGCTCATTGCAGTGAGTACCACATCTACCGGTGAAGCCACTGTTGAAAGCAGTTGTACGACCTGACCTCTTTTGGCCAATGTGGGTTGAATACTGAACAATGGGCTTTGTATGGTATTTTCTTTTGCCTCGGATTTTATTCTTGTCAGCGTTCCTGATACAGTTACCTGGTAGCTGTCCGTAATGCAATTCAAACCATCTGTAACCGTATAAGTAGTCGTAACCAGCGGTGATACAGTAATGCTCCGGGTGGTTGCTCCGGTACTCCAGCTGTAATTACCAATCCAGCTGGCAGTGAGAACGGTAGGAGTGCCGGCACTAATGGTCAGGTTATTGCTCCGGTTCACGTTTTTCATGATGGTAAACTGGTCACTGATCACACCAGTTCTGCGGATGAATTTGGCATCAAGCCGGTTATCCTCCACTTCAAAATAGAACATGCCACCATCATCCACCGACCAGGGCATGGCATTATGCGGATAGCCTGCCTGTACACCACCATCAGCACCTGCTGAACCAGCCACCACATAGACCGATCCATGGTTTTGACCATTCACTGTTTTATAGGTACAGGAATTAGCACTGCCATCATATTTGCCACTGGAATTACTGAGGGTATGTGTGTTCACATTAAATGAAGCTTCATTACCATAATGGCCGTTTAACAGGTATGATCTTTCATAATCATGGCTATGACCGCAAAGCACCAGGTCAACTCCCATGCGTTCAAGAATGCGGATAAAATTCTGCCGCATATTGATCAGTTCTGTTTCTGTGTCTGAATTATGGCTGCCCATTGTGTAAGGGGGATGATGCCAGTATGCCACCACCCAGGGTTTGGTATTGGCGGCCAGGTCCTGCTTCACCCATACAGCCTGGGCTCCCAGGGTATCATACAAACGGGTGGTTCCACCATTCTCTTCACCATATGAATCGAGAGAGAGGAAGTGTACATTCCCCCAGTCCCAGGAATAATAAGCTTCTGTACCGGATGCCAGCCCTCCACTTTGCCCATTGGCCGGATTGGTAAAAATAGAATAGTAAGGCACATTATGATCATCCTGCCGGGCAGCGGTATTGGCATAATCATGATTGCCCGGTGCCGGGAAGAGCTGATGATTCTTTAAGATATTACTGCTATATGCATTGAAATAATTCGACTGGTATTCCAGGTCAGTTCCATTTTCATAGGCATTATCACCGAGTAATAACATGGCTTCGGCCGGGTTACTACCCACAAAATTCAGATAAGCACTTAATGAACCTGACTGAAAACTATTATCATTTCTTCCGCAATCGCCGAAGGCAGCAAATCGCATTTTACGGGTGGTATTGGCCGGGGGCTGTGTGGTAAAATAGTTATCGGTACCTGCCTGCAACACCTGAGCAGAACTGCCAAAACGATAATAGTATTTGGTGTCGGCTGTGAGACCCGTTACCCTTACTTCATGTTCTGTTACAGAGGCCGCATCATTCACCACAATCGGGTAATTGCCAAAACTGGTTCCCAGTTCAACCCGGCTATTGGTGGCCGCATCAGTTCTCCAGCGGATGGTTACAGCTGTGGCATTGCCCATGTTCAGATAAGGCCCTCTGGTAAGCAGGGCAGCGCCGGGTACCGTACCAATTAACTGAAGATCGAAACTGAGATCACTGCTGTTCGCCGCATTCTGGTGCATTTCTACGGCAACTACATTGTTGCCGCTGACAAAAGCGGTATTGCTGATGGTAAAATTCTGAGCCGTATTGCCATCATCACTGGCTGCACTTGATGCAAGTGTTGAACTTGAAATAGTTCCCGCAGGCATATTATTGCGATATACTTCAACGCCATTGACATAAATCACAACGCCGTCATCTCTTTTTATACTGCCACTGAAGGAAGCAAAAGCCAAAGGATTGCTGATAGTAATTGCCTTCCTGAAATAAGTGGTAATGTATTTTGAATTGGCATTAGGACCAAAGCTTACAATTGTCGCTTCATCACCATCGCCATAACCCAATTGGGCATTGCCGCTGGCCCAGGCTGCATCATTGAAATTGGTTGCCCTCCAGGCGGTGCCCTGATTGGTGCCGTTATCAAGGTATTTCCAGGAACTGCCAAAACTGATAAAGGTTTGCGGGCCCTGTACAACATCCTGTGTGGTGAAATTCCAGTCAGTGGCTGCAGTAATGCCAGCATAATCATTCCCTGCCAGATCTTCAATTACACCAGCAGCGATCTCAATATTTACTATGGCATTGTTTGCGAAATCAGTGGGGTCAATAGTTACCGTATTTCCATTAATGGTTACCGCGGCATTATTTACATTGATGGTTTGGGTAATATTTCCGGCCTCCTTGATAATGATATTCCCGGTTCCTTTTTGCACAGGCTCATCAAAATTAATGACCAGGGATTGACCGACTGGAATATTGACACTGTTATCAGCAGGGGAGAAGCTCAATATAGTTGGAGGGGTAAGGTCTATCGCCCCAATCAACTGCAAATCAAAACTGAGATCAGAACTGGTACCTGCATTTTGATGCATCTCTACAGCGATGATATTGTTGCCACTGACAAAAGAAGATGGGCTAATGGTGAAATCCAATGCCGTGTTTCCGTCATCACTGGCGGCCGTACTGGCCAGCGTAGTATTGGTGACAGTACCAGCCGGCATATTATTGCGGTACACTTCTACTCCATTTACATAAATCACAACACCATCATCTCTTTTTACAGATCCGTTGATCGAAGAAAAAGCTTGCGGACTGGAAACATTGATTGATTTCCGGAAATAGGTGGTGATAAACTTGGCATTGGCATCCGGACCAAAATTCACAATGGTTGCCTCATCACCATCACCATAACCCAGTTGGGCATTACCTGTGGCCCAGCCCGCATCGTTATAACCACTGCCAGTCCAGGCCGTACCCTGGTTACTGCCATCATCTAAATATCTCCAGGAGCTGCCATAAGCAATCAGTGTCTGTGGTCCCTGTGGAGCGCTTACAATTGTAAAATTCCAGGTATCAGGTACCAGGATACCGCTATAAGCATTCCCTGCCGTATCCACCAATGCTCCGGTACTGATTTCAATATTCACTGCTGCACTATAGCTGAAATCAGCCGGATCAATGGTTACTAAATTACCGGCTACTGTTACAGCAGCAGAAGTGATATTAATGGTTTGGGTAATCTGTCCGGCTTCACGAATCAGGATAGTTCCGGTTCCTTTTACTACCGGTTCACTGAATTGAATCACCAGGATTTGGTTCTGAGGTATATCTATGGCATCGTCTGCAGGGAATACGGAGACCAGGGTTGGCGCTGTAAGATCGGCAGGGATGGTATTGAAATTCCAACTCGTTGTATCGCTGATTCCTGCATAATGATTACCTGCCGTATCTGTGAAAACTCCGGATACCATTTCAATATTGACATTACTACCCTGACTGAAAGGTGCAGGAATAATACTGACAGAATTTCCATTCACCGTTACTGCTGCCGAACTCACATCAAAGCTTTGGGTAATGATTGCATTTTCTCTGATGATGATTTGCCCGTTACCTTTTATCACAGGTTCACTGAATAACAACTGCAAAGGTTGATTCGGCAGGATATTCACTGCATTGTCGGTTGGAGAGAAAGATAAAACGGTTGGAGCGATCAGGTCAGGGGGGATGATACTGAAATTCCAGCTGCTGGTATCATTGATTCCTGCGTAATTATTCCCCGCGGTATCTGTGAAAACACCAGCGGCCATTTCAATATTCACCATTGCTCCCTGGCTGAATTGTGCAGGGATGATGGTTGCGGTATTTCCATTGATCGTTACAGCTGCCGTACTGATATCGATATTTTGTGTGATCACGGCATTTTCTTTGATCAGGATGAATCCGCTTCCTTTGGTAACCGGCTCGCTAAAAGTGATTTGCAATGGCTGATTCACCGCAATATTCGAAGCATTATCCACAGGAGAAAAGGAGATGGCCGTGGGCGGTATCAGGTCAGGGTTAACAATACTGAAATTCCAGGTGCTGGTGTTGCTGATGCCGGCATAATTGTTACCGGTCAGATCCCTGAATACACCAGCGGCCATTTCAATATTCACGGCTGCACCGGGTGTAAAATCGGATGGATCGATTGTTGCCACAGAACCATTGACAGTAACCGAAGCAGCACTTACCGGTATAGTCTGACTAATAATTCCATTTTCCCTGATAAGGATATTCCCTGTACCTTTTTGGATCGCTTCATTGAATGTAATACTTAATCCGGCCCCGGCTGCGACACTTGATGAATTATCGGCCGGTGTAAAACCTATAGCCAGAGGAGCAGTGACATCTCCATTACCGATAAGTTGCAAATCAAAGGATATATCCGAACTGGTCCGGTTCACCTGGTGAATTTCAACCGCAATCACATTGGTGCCTGTTGCTAATACGGTTCTGGCCAGGTTAACGGTTTGCGGAGTATTTCCATCATCCGCAGCATCTGTACTCGCCCGGGTAGTTGAACTAATAGTACCCGTTGGCATATTTGTCCGGAATCGCTCTGTTCCATTAATGTAAACAACGGCCCCGTCATCTCTTCTGATGTTTAAAGTAACTCCGGTAAAACTGGCCGGATTAGTAACCGTAATTGTTTTTCTGAAATAAGTGGTGATGTACTTCTGACTGGCATTAGGACCAAAGCTTACCACCGTTGTTTCGTCACCATCACCATAACCGAGTTGTGCATTTCCTGTTTTCCAGCTGGCATCATTAAAGGCAACTGCCCTCCAGGCTGTGCCCTGGTTGCTGCCATTATCAAGGTATTTCCAGTTAGTTCCATAACTGATTAAATTGGTTTGCGCACTAAGGATGGAAGATGTCAATAGTAAAAGAATGGTGGCAAGTTGCTTCATACGAATGGTGGGGTTTGTTTCTTATCGGAAATTAAAAATTTAGAGAAGCCTGAAGAAAGCTGTTTTTACATTCTAAGGGTTAACACCTAAGCAGTTAATAATATAAATTACGACTGATTCCGGGGAATAGATTGCTCATCCACATAGGAGAAATCATTCTTCTTTTTATAAAAAGTACTGCACTGGCAATCGTTTGCGTATATTTTTTAATTATGTTATTTTCATTGGAAATTTATTCAATGAGAGTTGCTTTCCACTTTTTTATCTTGATGCTTTTTTGTGGGTCTGCGTCTGCACAGTCAGGTTACTGGCAACAGGATCTTCGCTATACTATTAAAGCAGAATTGTCCGAAGCCGATCAGTCCATCCGGGCCAGTGAAACGATTGTCTATAAAAATAATTCTCCTACCACTTTGCCATTTATCTGGTTTCATCTCTGGCCCAATGCGTATAGTAATGATCAAACAGCATTGATCCGGCAAATCAAATCGGATTCTTCCCGTTCTAAAAAAATGGAGAACTATGGGAAAGGTTCCATTGAAGGACTTTCCTTTACTGTCAATGGAAGTCCGGCCGTCACCGAACCCCATCCTAATCCGGATTATGTGGATGTGGTAAAACTGATGCTCAACAAACCTCTGGCTCCGGGTGACTCCGTTGTTATCAGCACCCCTTTTACGGTCAAATTGCCGCCTTATTTTTCCCGTTCAGGTTATGCAGATGGTGAGTTTATGGCCTGTCAATGGTATCCCAAGCCCGCCGTATTTGATAAAGATGGCTGGCATCCGATCCCTTACCTGGATATGGGAGAGTTCTACAGCGAGTATGCCAGTTTTGATGTGAGTATTACCCTACCCGCAGGTTTTGTGCTGGGCGCTACCGGAACCTTACAAAATGCCGATGAGCTGCAGGCATATAAAAAAGCAGGTGCCGCCAATACAGCTGATCGGACAGGCAAAAGAACCCTCTACCAGCCAACTACGGGCAACAGCACCAAAACCCTGCGGTATCTCGCTGAACAGGTACCAGACTTCGCCTGGTTTGCCGACCGGAATTTTGTGATTCAGTATGATACAACCCGTTTGCCCGGTGGAAAAATCATTGATGTGTTTTCTTATTACCATAATAATAAAGGAACCATATGGAATAAAAGTATCGACTTCGTAAAGGAAGGTGTACAATATTACAGCAGCCGGATTGGCGATTATGTGTATCCTGTGGTGCAGGCTGTGGAAGGCCCGGCCAATAACTCAAGTGGTGGAATGGAATACCCCATGATTACCCTGATCACCAGCCCCGATGCCAAAGAATCCACCCTGGCTTCAGTGATTGTTCATGAAGTGGGACATAACTGGTTCATGTGTATGCTGGGCAGCAATGAAAGAAAACATACCTGGATGGACGAAGGGCTGAACACCTACTACCAATTCCGGTATGAAGCAGAGAAATACAGGGCCAATTCCATTTTTGGAGATGCCATTCCGGAGGATGTAAAAAAACTATCTGCCCCCGAATTTCAGCGGGTCGTTTATGATGTGATCGCTAAAAACCTCCCAATGGAATCACCCATGGACATTCCGGCTGACCAGTATCCCAACAGCGATGAATACGGACTTGTTTCCTATGTGAAGACAGCACTCTGGATGTACCTGCTCGAAACAGCCACCAGTCAGGAACAGGTGGATAAGGCGGTACAGACCTATTTTGCCAAATGGAAACTAAAGCATCCCGGCCCCGGGGATATGAAGGCGGCTTTTGAGGAGGCACTTGGTGCCAGGCTGGACAAGTTTTTCGAATTAACCAAAAAGGCAGGGAAACTGGAGTGAGTGGGGGAGGGAAAGTTTTTGCCTCCTGATTACAACAAACTTTTACTTTTGTCCCGGCAAAAAAGTTTATTGCACCCAAAAAGTCCCCCGGACTAACCCGTTTCCGACACATGACCAATTCATACCTGGATCTCGTAAAACAAACTTTTAACTTTCCGCAGGAAGGGATCGATGTAAAAGATGGCAATCTTTATTTTAACGGTTTGGACCTGAAAGCCCTGATCGCCAAGTATGGCACGCCAATGAAGCTGACCTACCTGCCCAAGATCGGCATGCAGATCAAAAAAGCTAAAAGCATGTTCGCGGCAGCTTTCAAGCGACACAAATACGAAGGCAAATATTTCTACTGCTACTGTACCAAGAGTTCGCATTTCAGCTTTGTGGTGGAAGAGGCTCTGAAAAATGAAATTCACCTGGAAACTTCCTACGCATACGATATTGAGATCATTAAAAAACTCTATGCGAAAAAGAAGATTACCAAGGATACCCATATCATCTGTAATGGCTTCAAGCAAAAAGGCTATACCCGCCGGATTGCCGGTTTACTGAATTCGGGATTTCATAATGTGATCCCGGTACTGGATAATAAAGAAGAACTGCGCGATTATGCCCAGACCGTTAAGGTGCCATTTAAACTCGGTATCAGGGTAGCAGCTGAAGAAGAACCCAATTTTCCTTTCTATACTTCCCGTTTGGGAATCAGGGCCAAGGATATCCTTGAGTTTTATGTAGACCGGATCGAAGGATATGAAAGCAAGTTCCAGCTGAAAATGCTCCATATTTTTCTGAACAAGGGTATCAAAGATGATATTTACTACTGGAGTGAATTGAATAAAGTCATCAACCTCTATTGCCAGCTAAAGAAGATCTGTCCTGAACTGGACTCCATCAATATCGGAGGCGGATTCCCCATTAAACATTCCCTTGGATTTGATTATGACTATCAGTTCATGATCAATGAAATTGTACGGAATATCAAGACCGCCTGTAAAAAGGCCAAAGTACCCATGCCCAATATCTTTACCGAATTCGGCAGCTATACAGTTGGGGAAAGCATGGCACATATCTATAGCGTGATAGCGGAAAAAGTGCAGAATGACCGCGAAACCTGGTACATGATCGATTCCTCCTTTATTACCACTTTACCGGATACCTGGGGGATTGGGGAAAAATTCCTGATGTTACCGGTTAATAAATGGGATTCGGATCACCAAAGGGTGGTGCTGGGTGGAATTACCTGCGATAGCCACGACTACTATGACTCCGAGGAACATATCAATGAAGTGTTCCTTCCCAAAGTGAATGGGGATAAGGAACCGCTCTATGTCGGCTTCTTTCATACCGGCGCCTACCAGGATCAGATCAGCGGGTACGGGGGAATCAAACACTGTCTGATACCTTCACCCAAACACGTGATTGTGGGACATGATAAGAATGGGAAACTCACGGATTGGATTTATGCCAAACAACAAACTGCCCAGAGTATGCTCAAGATACTGGGCTATAAATGAGGTCGCGATAATAACTGCTGCTTAAAACAAAGCCCCGCTTTTGGCGGGGCTTCTGTTTTACCGGCTTTGCCGGCTGTATTTTTTCCACTCATCGTATTCCCAATTGCTGTACCGGAGACGCTTCAGGTAAGAAGCATCAATATAAAACCGGTTATCATAGCCCTTCCAGTAAAGGTATCCCGCCTGATTGCGGTGATAATACCGGCCATTGGAAGGATGTTGTTTCATTACAAATCCGGGAGAAGGAGAAATCACAAGGGAGGCACTGGCATAGTACCGCTGTGCCGGAGCTGGTGCCGGCTGCCGGTATACTTCCCGCTCGCGGTATTCCTTGTCTTCCTTCTTTTTCTTTTTGGTTGCCCAAACCCTGCTGGGCTGACAGGAACTCAGTAATAATAATGCGACGCTAACCGCCGCAAAGGAGAGCATAAATGTCCGTTTCATGGCTGTTTATTTAGTGATAGATGTGGTTTATCCAAAATGGGTTGTTTACTCCGTTCGGGTTTTCTTCAGCCTTGTGCCATTCATGCTCACTGCCCTTGGGGTTGTTTCTTCCGGTGCAACTGATTTGACTATAACCGGTGTTTTATCTTCTTTAACAACTGATGCTGAATCTTTCTTCAAAACAACAGCTGTTGATACTGTCTGCGGGGGATAGGTTTTGGCAAATTGATCCAATACAGAACTGTTTCCGGAACTGTCCCTGCCCATAATAACATCAGTAGATACCCAGTCAGCCGTGGATACTGCCGGATCCTCCGTTTCAAAGAAGCGGAGTGCCGTGGCAGAACTGTCAACCGGCAGCGGAACCCTCGGTGCAAATATTTTTGCGGTATATGCTTTTGTAGAAGCACAGCTGGCCGCTACGGCCACCAACAGCATCAGAACTGCCGCTTGTAATAATCTTATTGTTTGCATGGCTGAAGGATTTATTTTAGTTACTGATTCAACGTTGGATTGATTCAATTCATTTGCCACAAACTCTTAAAATGCTTTTTTATGAGATACTTTTTCATAGTATTAACAGTATGGGGATATGGAATGACCGCTGCAGCACAGTCGGCCGAAGACTCGGTTAAGACAGTCATCAATAATATGTTTGCCGCCATGAAGAATGCAGATGGGGCCAGTCTTAAAAACTGCTTTTCAGACAGTATCGTTTTTCAATCTATTGCCAGGAATAAAGAAGGAGCCATGGTAGTGAGAACGGAAAGCCCGGCAGGATTTATTGACCAGATCAGTAAGGCTGCACCGGGTTCACTGGATGAGCGGATCAGATTCGAAACCGTAAAAATAGATGGTCCACTGGCCATTGCCTGGACCCCCTACAGCTTTTATTATAATGGACAATTCAGCCATTGCGGAGTGAATTCTTTTCAGTTGGTCCGTTTCAACGGCATCTGGAAGATCCAGTATATTATTGATACAAGAAGAAAAGCTGGATGCCTGTAGAAGTAAGCAGTCGACAGTCAGCAGTCGGCAGTCTACAGTCTACAGCCAACAGTCAACAGTCCGCTTCTTAGCACTTAATATCTCCTGCTTCCGCTACGGCTGGCGAAGCAATATCTAAATATCCTAATATCTAATACCCAATTCCCAATAGCCAATCCTCTTGCAAAAAAAACCCTCCGTGGAAACGGAGGGTTTAAACCAAAACCAACTGCTTATGAGAAAAATTTTATAGTCGAACTTAATTAATCTTTATTTCGGTGGCTGATGCTTTGACTTCCGCTTTACGGGGAAGGTTTAATATCAGTACTCCATTGATGTAGCTGGCACTGATATTCGTTGCATCAATTTTTTCATCCAGTGTGAAAGTTCTCTTAAAAGAACGATAGCTGTACTCCCTTCGGATCTGTTTTTTTGGCTCCTGATTATTCTCATCCTTCCGTTCTGTACTTACAGTAAGCAAATTCCTTTCCACACTTACTTTGAAATCTTCCTTTGAAAAACCAGGTGCCACAAATTCCATTTCATATCCTTTCTCAGATTCTTTGACGTTGACTGGTACCGATCCCTTCGTCACGGTTTCGTCAAAATTTTGCCTGAACAATACCGGCAGTTCTGTGAACAGGTTATCTACAAGACTGTTCAGTGTTCCTTCAAAAGGTCTGCTGTTAAACTTTACGTTTGTCATGGTTATTTAGTTTTTGTTGTTTGTAATTTTTTGATTTCCTTATCATCTCTCAAACCCTGTTCCACCTGCTTTTTAGCTAGCATTTTGGCGTATCAGGGTCTTTTCCCCGGACAGAATTTCCGAAAAAGGAAAAATTTGCTGCCATAATTTCAAGCCTGACCTTCTTTCTTTACGCCTTGCGTACAAATCCTGTAGCTTTGCTGTTCATAAAAACAAAAAACAGTTATGTATCCTGAAGAAATAGTAATACCCATGAAGGAGGAACTGACCGATAACGGTTTTACCGAACTCCTCAGTGCTACTGAAGTAGAATCACAACTCTCTAAAGAAGGCACCACACTGGTGATGATTAATTCTGTTTGCGGTTGTTCAGCAGGTACTGCCCGTCCGGGTGTACTGATGGCAGTAGCGAATGCCGGTAAAAAACCTGATTTCCTGACCACCAGTTTTGCCGGTTTCGATATCGATGCCATCAAAACCCTTCGTCAGCACCTGCTTCCTTATCCACCTTCTTCACCTGCCATTGCCCTCTTTAAAAACGGACAGTTGGTACATTTTATCGAAAGACACCAGATTGAAGGAAGACCAGCTCAGATGATTGCACAGAACCTGATCGGTGCTTTTGATCAGCATTGTAACTAAAAGACTGGGTCAACATACTGAAAAACGTAAATCCGGGTTCCATACCCGGTTTTTTATTACCGTATGAGTAAGCTTCGGCAGAACAGCAGGTTTCTTCCGTATATTCGCCCTCATTAATAATAACCATGTATCCTAATTTATATTATGCCTTCAGGGACCTTTTTGGAATTGAAATAGAGGGACTTCGGGTAGTAAATACATTCGGGTTTTTCGTTGCCATCGCTTTTATAGTGTCGGCCATCGTGCTGGCCAATGAACTGAAGCGAAAAAGCAAACAGGGCCTGCTGCATCCCACAGAAATGCAGATCATGGTAGGCGAGCCCGCTACCATCTGGGAGTTGGCCCTCAATTTCTTACTGGGCTTCCTGCTGGGCTATAAAATTCTGGCCATGTTCTTCCTGGAAAGGTCAGCCACACAAGATCCACAGGCATTTATTTTTTCTACGCTGGGCAGCTGGCCAGCAGGTATCATCCTCGGTCTGCTATTCGCGGGTTTAAAGTGGTGGGATAAGAATAAATTCAAACTGGATAAACCGGAAAAAAGAACGGTACGGATATGGCCTCATGACAGGGTAGGAGAGATCACTATCCTGGCCCTTGTATTCGGACTTTTGGGAGCCAAACTCTTTGATATTTTCGAAAACTGGAGCGGCTTCCTGCAGGATCCCAAATCCTACCTGTTTTCACCCTCCGGATTGACCATGTATGGCGGGCTGATTTGTGCGGCCCTCGCTATCTGGATTTATGCCAGAAAGTATAAAATCGGTTTCTGGCACCTGAATGATTCGGCAGCTCCGGCCCTGATGATCGGCTATTCTATCGGCCGGATCGGTTGCCAGGTGGCAGGGGATGGCGACTGGGGTATCCGGAGTGACCTGGCCCAAAAACCCGGTTTTCTGCCCGATTGGATGTGGTCCTACCGGTTTCCTCACAATGTGAATGAATCCGGAATTCCAATTCCGGGCTGTACTGATATTAAGTATTGCAACCAGCTCGAATTTGGCGTCTATCCAACACCGTTATATGAAGTAATTGCCTGCCTTATTTTGTTCCTGATCCTCTGGTCTTTGAGGAAGAAACTGAAAGTTCCGGGTACTATATTTGCTTTATACCTAATATTCAATGGTTTAGAGCGTTTTTTGGTGGAAAAAATCCGCGTGAATAACAAAATGAGCTTCCTGGGATTCAATCCTACCCAGGCAGAAGTAATCTCCAGCCTGCTCCTGCTTTCCGGTATTGGTATCTGGATTTACCTTACACAAAAAGCCAAAAAAGCGAAAATTAAAGGCGTCTGAACAGTCATATAAATAAGACCATACCTCCAAAAATCAGCACTCCGAATTGCCTGTGGGTGAACTGTTGGTAATTTTTACTTCCAATTGCTATGAGATCCGGCGATTTATAGGTATTTTTGCAGATAGTCCCGGACGGTGAAATTCAATTTATTGCAATTAACTATCCGTTTGCATCGATTAGCAAACAAAGACTGTCTTTATTTCGTTTACGTTTAAATTTCTTAAGTTATGCGGCAGCTCAAAATTGCTACCCAGATCACGAACAGGGATTCCCAGGCAGTTGAAAAGTATTTACAGGAAATTTCGAAGATCCCCATGATCACGCCGGAAGAGGAAACAACGCTGGCTCAAAGGATCAAAATGTTCAATCGGAATCCTGTTGATTCTCAGCGCGCACTGGACAAATTGGTGCAAGCCAACCTCCGTTTCGTGGTATCTGTGGCCAAGCAATACCAACATCAGGGTCTGTCTCTAAGTGATTTGATTAACGAGGGTAACCTCGGCTTGATTAAAGCGGCTCAACGCTTTGACGAAACCAAAGGTTTCAAATTCATCTCTTACGCGGTATGGTGGATTCGCCAGTCCATCCTGCAGGCGTTGGCAGAGCAGGGCAGATTAGTCCGCCTGCCTCAAAACAAAATTGGCACCTATAACAAGGCCAACAAGGCCTACATGGCTTTTGAACAGGAACATGAAAGGGAGCCTTCAACCGAAGAGCTCGCTGAATTGCTGGAAATGAGTGAAACCGAGATCAACAACATCTTCCAAAGCAATACCCGTCACACTTCGCTGGATGCACCCGTGCACGAAGCCGAAGATGTAGCCATGGGTGACCTGCTGGAAGGCAGCGATGACACGGATGATGATGTAATGAAGGATTCACTTCGTAACGAGATCCGCCGGGTACTGAAATCCCTCAGCCCCCGGGAAGCTGAAATCGTGAACGCTTATTTCGGACTGGATGGAGAAAACGGTGTAACCATTGAGCAGATCGGACAGAAGTACGACCTGACCAAGGAACGTATCCGCCAGATCAAGGAAAGGGCAATCAAACGTCTCCAGAAAGCCAGGTACAGCAGCGCACTGAAAGCTTACCTGGGTTAATTCCCGAAAAGATGTGTTAGTATGTAATAGTCCCGGTTAGTGCAAACTGACCGGGATATTTTTTTAACAGGGACAAAGAACAATTCTCAGCAGGGGCTGTTAATTTTGTCAGGTACATGAAAACAAAACTCCTTGTCTCCATTTCCTTTTTAGCATTCCTGCTCAGCAGCTGCGAAAGAGATGTCAATTTTGACCTCAATGACACAGCACCCAAGCTGGTAGTGGAAGCCTCCATTGAAAACGGACAGGCACCGATTGTCTATTTGTCTAAAAGTGTTGGGTTCTTTTCCCGGATCGATCCCGCCACCTTATCCGCCAATTTTGTACGGAATGCACAGGTTTTTATTTCTAATGGTACCCGTACCCACCAGTTAAAAGAATACAGTATCCCGGTTCCCGGCGGATACAATTTTTATTATTATTCGGCAGATCCTTCCAGTCCGGCTACTATTTTCAACGGTGAACTCGGTAAATCATATACCCTCCGGATACTGGCAGATGGAAAAGAATATACCGCCAGCACCAATATTCCTGACACCACCCGACGGATCGATGCCCTGTTTTGGAAACAAGCCCCTCCGGGCAATGATTCTAATAAAGTGTCCTTAATGCTCAGGGCCTACGACAGGCCCGGATTTGGCGACTATGTCCGGTACTTCACCAAAAGAAACCGGGAGCCATTCTATCCGGGGCTGAATTCTGTTTTTGATGACCAGATTATTGATGGCACGACTTACGAAATCCAGGTTGACAGAGGCATTGACCGCAATACTGAATCTGCCAGTGAAGGATATTCATTATTTAATAAAGGAGATACGGTCGTGCTGAAGCTTTGTAATATCGATAAAGCCACTTATGACTTCTGGCGCACCATGGAATTCAATTATGTGAGCGTGGGGAACCCCTTTTCCACTCCCACAAGAGTAATTAGCAATATCAACGGTGGCGCACTGGGTTATTTCGGAGGATATGGCGCCAATTACAGAACCCTCATCATCCCGCGGTAATACACTTTTCTTACTGACTTGTACACAGCCGGCCAAAGGTCATGCAGCAGACGAATATGAACCTGCATTTGTTGTAATTTTACCGATTAATAAACAGTGAAATCATGGATGCCATAGAAAGGATCAGTTGCCTGATCATCGGATCAGGCCCGGCCGGATATACCGCAGCGATTTATGCCGCCAGAGCTAATCTTAAACCCGTTTTATACCAGGGTATTCAACCCGGAGGTCAGCTCACTATTACTACCGAAGTGGAGAACTACCCAGGTTATGCAGACGGCGTACAAGGCCCAGAAATGATGCTGCATTTTGAAAAGCAGGCCACCCGCATGGGGGCAGATATCCGGTACGGACTGGCCACAAAAGTGGACTTCGCTCAACATCCATTCAAAGTAGAAATTGATGAAGAGAAATGGCTGGAAGCAGATGCAGTGATCATCGCCACAGGTGCCTCGGCCAAATGGCTGGGACTGGAAAGTGAACAAAGACTAAACGGTTTTGGCGTCAGTGCCTGCGCGGTATGTGATGGTTTTTTCTTTCGTGGGAAAGAAGTGGCGATTGTAGGGGCAGGGGATACCGCTGCGGAAGAAGCACTCTATCTTTCCAAGCTTTGCACCAAAGTGCATATGATTGTCAGGAAAGAAGCTATGCGTGCCAGTAAAGTAATGCAGGACCGCGTCATCAATACTCCCAATATTCAGGTTTACTGGAATTCGGAAACCGATGAAGTATTGGGTGAAAAAACCGTGAATGCCGTCCGGATCAAGAATAACAAGACCGGAGAAAAACAGGAAATCCCGGTCAGCGGTTTCTTTGTAGCCATTGGTCACCAGCCTAATTCAGCTATTTTCCAGGGACAGATCGATATGGACGAAGCAGGCTATATCAAAACCACTCCGGGTTCTTCCAGAACCAATATAGAAGGGGTTTTTGCAGCCGGAGATGTACAGGATAAAATCTACAGACAGGCAGTTACCGCCGCCGGAAGCGGTTGTATGGCGGCCCTCGATGCAGAGCGGTACCTGGGAGCAAAAGGACTTCATTAATCAGCCAGATGATTACCGTTGAACTGAAACAGGTCAGGTTATTTGCCTACCACGGTTTGTATCCTGAAGAAAGAAAAACAGGAAACGAATTTGAAATCAGCCTCTTTGTGACCTACGATGAGGGAGAGGAAGGTATTGAATCCATTCATCATACGATCAATTATGCTGAACTGTTTGAGTTACTGAAACTGGAATTCAATACACCCGTTGACCTGCTCGAAACCCTGGTGATCCAGATCGCCGCCACTATTAAAAAAGAGTACCCCATTGTAAAAAAAATCCGGATGACTGTAGATAAACTCCATCCCCCCATCAGCGGATTTAAAGGCACGGTAGGAGTGAGCTATGAAAAAGAATATTAGATGTTCTTCTTTTTCCAGTGCCCGCTCCTAAGGTATAGATAGGATAAAAGCAATAAGCTGGACCAGTATACTAATTCTGATGCCCAGGCCCAGGTCAGTGATAGCTTCCAGACTTTTAATACCAGGTAGATATATAAAATATAAAGGAAGATACAAACCAATTCAATCATCAGGTTCACCCTTGTGTTCGCTGTGCCGGTGACCCCATTCAGCCAAACAGTAGCAAGTGACATAAAGAGTACACCCACAGAAACAATCCGTATCACAGGAATGGCTTCAGTGGTGAATGACTGGTCCCGGCCATATAAACTTAAAAAGAGATCCGGAAAGAGGTTAACCAACAAACAAAGCACTACCGTAAAACCAAAGCTGAGGCGGGCAATTTTCCGAATCAACTGCAATACTTCTTCTTTTTTACCCTGTCCGATAATATTACTCACCATGGCATTGGAAGTACTGGCAAATGCCCAGGCGAAAATGCCGAATATTCCAAAGATGTTTCGCATGGCATTACTGATGGCCAATGGTCTTTTTCCCTTGTGTTCTATAAAAATGTAAAACATTACCCAGGCCATTATACTCAACAGATACTGGGCAACCAGTGGGGAGGATTGCCGGAAGATCATTCCGGATATTGAAGGATTAAAACGGGTATGACGAAAAAGTGAAAACTGATGGCCGAATTGCTTATAAAAAATAATCAGCAGCACGACCAGCAATCCAACCATTTCTGCCAGAATGGATGCGACCGCAGCCCCGTTAAATCCCAATGCCGGTAAACCCCAATGACCATAGATCAGGCAATAGTCCAGTACTACATTCACGGCAGCCTGCACGCCAAAACCCAATTTCATGTATCGGCTGTTATTCGTACCGACCAGCAGGGCATTGCACATTTGAAAAAAATACAGAAAGGGAACGCCCCATACACGGATCTTTAAAAAACCGATGGCTTCCCGGTACACCTGTTCTGAGTGAATGCTATTGTAAAGAATCCAGGGACCCAGGGCATAGGTAATGAAAATGGCCGCAGCTGAAAAAAAACCGGCAATCCATAATCCCTGAATAAATAATCGTCCGATCTCCTCTGGTTTATTTTCACCCGCCCTTCTGGCCAGTAAACCCTGTAGCCCGCTGTTCAGGCCATTGCCGGCTAATGCAAAAACCAGGTAAAAAACACCGGTGATTCCGGCCGTTCCTAATTCTGTTTCTCCCAGTCCGCTGACAAATACATTATTGATTACAAAATTGATCTGGGGCACGAGCAGGGCCAGGCTGATCGGCAAAGCAATCCGGAGTATTTGCCGGTTACTGGTTTTTAAACGCAGGTCTGGTATGGTTGAGTTTGCCCCCATTTTTTTGATCTGAATGTATTCAGCGCCGGCAAACCTACGATAATTAAAATTTGTCTATTATTGCAGCAATTGATAAAAATTGAAAAGAGTTTTCCAGATAGAACCAGTGAATTTGGCAGGATTGATCCAGCCCGTCTTACTGATGCGTGCAGGAGAAAGACATTTTGCAGCAGCTATTGCTGACCAGGCTACCAGTCAATTGCATCAACTCGTTTATTATTATGAAGAAGAAGGATTAACTGCGGAACAGGTGCGTGAAATACTGGAACAGGAGGGGATGGCCGGCCTGCCATTTTACAAAGTCAAATGTGGATATGATTTCCCCGGACAATCCCTTTTGTCAATGGCCGGATACCGCCAGGATGAAGCCGGTCACTGGAAACAAGCAGGGATGTTACTGATCACGGAACAGCTTCCTGAATGGCAATTGTATAATATTTATCCGGTACCTGCAGAACTGCATAGTGTGCTCAATGCAAGATTTCCTTCCATCGAATTCCGGAATCAGTTTTCAGCCGGTTTAAAACAACTGGACGCTGCCCGCTCAGGTGGTACCATTCAGCTGGATATCCGACATGCTGATTTTGCCCTATGGGCTGCCCGGGATGGTAAACTCCTGTTATCGCATAGCAGTGAGTACCAGGTACCGGATGATATCATTTACTACCTGCTGCGAATTTGCCGGCAATTTGAATTGTCGCAGGAAGAAGTTCTATTGGAAATATCCGGGCTGATTGACAGGGATTCTGCTTTGTATAAAGAGTTGTACCAGTACTTTCTGCAAATCCGATTCAGAGAACCTTCCTGGAAGCATGCGGGAACAGACTATCCGGCCCATTTTTTTACCTCACTCAATGATATCAACCAATGCGTATCATAAGTGGTGAGCTGGGAGGCAGGCGCTTTCATCCGCCGACACATATGCCTTATACAAGGCCCACGACAGATATTGCCAAAGAAGGATTGTTCAATATCCTGCAGAATAACCTGGACTTCGAAGCGATCAAAACCCTCGATCTTTTCGGAGGTACCGGTAGTATCAGTTATGAGCTGGCTTCGCGGGGAGTAACAGACCTTACGGTAGTGGAGAAAGACCAGACAATGTTTGAATTCATCAAAAAAACAGCAAAAGAATTCAATATTGAAAACCTCAAACTCATCCGGTCCGATGTATTTAAATTCATACAGACCTGCAGCAGCCGCTTTGATTTTATTTTCGCCGGCCCGCCTTATGCTTTAACCAATATTGATGACCTGCCCCGCCTGATTATCGAGAAAAAACTACTTGAAAACAAGGGCTGGTTTGTACTGGAACATACTCCCAGGAACGATTACAAACAATTTCCATTTTTCCGGTCTGAGCGGAATTACGGAACGACGGTATTTTCCATTTTTGAAGAAAACAGAGACTAAGCGCTTTTTAGCGTAACTTTGCTCATTCTTCAGCTTTGAGACCTTTATGTTTTCCAGCCTTTTCCTGAAATCTTTTCGCATCCTGCTCTTCCCGTTTTCATTACTCTACTGGCTGGGAATTGCTGTCCGGAATTATTTATACGATAAACAGATACTGAAATCTTCCAGTTTCGGCCTCCCGCTGATTTGTGTGGGCAATCTCTCTGTAGGAGGCACGGGTAAATCACCGATGGTGGAATACCTGATCCGTATGCTGGAACAGCAGTACCATATTGCCACGCTGAGCAGGGGCTATAAAAGAAAAACAAAGGGCTATGCCCTGGCTGGTCCGGATACAACGGCACTTGAAATCGGGGATGAACCCATGCAGTTTCATCAAAAATTTCCCGACCTGCCGGTAGCCGTGGGAGAAGAAAGAATGGTAGCGATACCTCAGTTATTACACGACCGGCCACAAACTGAACTGATCATCCTGGATGATGCATTTCAGCACCGGGCCGTGAAAGCAGGTCTTAATATCCTGCTCACTGAGTACAGTAATCTTTTCACCCGGGATTTTTACCTGCCAACCGGTGATCTGAGAGATTTGAAAAGCAGTTATAAACGGGCACAGATTATTATTGTAACCAAATGTAAAAACGGGATCAGCGAAATTGAAAAAGAAAAAATAATAAAAGAGATCCGGCCGGTGGATGGACAGTTGATTTTTTTTACCGGGTTTGAATACGGGGACCCTTATCATTTTACAACCCGGGAAACGGCACCGCTGCAATCAGAAACAGATGTTTTACTGGTTACAGGAATCGCCAATCCACGTCCTTTAAAAATGATGCTGGAAGAAAAACATAAAACCTACCAGATGCTGCAGTTTCCGGATCATCATATTTTTAGCATTGATGACTGGAAAGAAATCATCCGGAAATTCGGAGAAATAAAAACAAAAGATAAAATTATACTCACAACAGAAAAAGACGCAGTGCGTTTAGACAAATTCAGACAGGAAGCCAGCGGTATCCCTATATATATATTACCGGTCAGGCACAAATTCCTCTTTAATGAAGCAGCAGTTTTTGAAAAGACCATGCTTCAATTTATTCAACAATTTAAACAGGGAGCGTAAGAAAAAGATGGGAAGAAAAAATTCTAAAAAACAAAAGAACAGAGAAAAAGGCAGCACAGGCGGAGGAAAACTTCTTCGCGGTGTGCTGGATATTACCCGTTCAGGAACGGGGTTTGTAACCGTGGAAGGACTGGAAACAGATATCCTGATCCGACCGGGTGATTTTAATACAGCCCTGCATGGCGATAAAGTTATGGTCGCCATCCGTGAAATGAAAAGTGGTGGCAGAAGAATGCTGGGAGTTATCCGGGAAGTACTGGAACGGAAAAGAACAGAGTTCATTGGCAAACTGCAGATGAATAAAGGCTTTGCCTTCTTTATTGCAGAAATGGATAAACCCATGCCGGATATTTATATCCCTCTTGAAAAAATCAATGGAGCCAAAGACGATGACAGGGTAGTGGTAAAACTGATGCAGTGGGAAGGGGGCGATAAACGTCCCATGGGCGAAGTACTGAGTATTCTGGCTGATGAAGGCGGAAATGAAGCGGCGCTGAAAGGCATTCTGCTGGAAGAGGGATTCCCACTTAGCTTTACAGAAGAAGCACTGGAAGTAGCCGCCCGTATACCGGATATTATACCAGCAGCAGAGATCAAAAAAAGAAAAGATATCCGGGATATTCTCACCATCACTATTGACCCGGTAGATGCAAAGGATTTTGATGATGCTATCTCTATCCGGAAATTAAAAAACGGGCATTTTGAAATCGGTGTACATATTGCCGATGTAAGTCATTACCTGGAACCGGATACGGATCTGGATAAGGAAGCTTACCAGCGGGCTACATCCGTGTACCTGCCAGACAGGGTCAATCCCATGCTGCCTGAGCATATTTCCAATTTTCTTTGTTCCCTTCGGCCCAAAGAAGATAAGCTCACTTTCTCGGCCATTTTTCATATCAACGCAAAAGCAGAGGTCAAAGAATACTGGCTGGGCAAAACCGTGATTCATTCTGACCATCGGTTTACCTATGAAGAAGTACAGGCAATCATTGAAGAAAAATCCGGATTATATGCGGAAGAAGTGCTCACCCTCAATGATATTTCACAAAAACTGCGGAAGAAAAGATTCAACCATGGGGCCATTAACTTTTCTTCACAGGAGGTTAGGTTTAAATTGAATGAAAAGGGTGACCCCATAGGGATCATGATCAAGGAAAGTAAAGAAGCCCATCAGCTCATCGAAGAACTGATGCTGCTAGCCAACCGGACTGTGGCAGAACATGTTTCCAAAATCAAGATCAATCACAAACCCCTGCCATTCCCTTACCGGATACATGATAATCCCGATGAAGAGAAGCTGCTCCCTTTTGTAGCTTTTGCCAAGAAGTTTGGTCATACTTTTGACACAAGTTCTCCGGAAAATATTGCGAAATCCTTTAACCAGTTATTGAAGGATGTGCATGGCCGCCCGGAACAACATGTACTGGAACAACTGGGTATCCGCACAATGGCCAAGGCCAAGTATACGGCCGAAAATATCGGACACTATGGTTTGGGATTTGAACATTATTGCCATTTTACCTCACCCATCCGTCGTTACCCCGACGTACAGGTACACCGGATTTTATTTGATGTATTGAATGAAAACATCAAGCCGGATAAAAAACTGGAGGAAAAATGCAAGCACACCAGTGAAAGAGAGCGGGCAGCAATGAATGCAGAAAGATCCGGCAATAAATATATGCAGGTACTCTATATGCGTAATTATCTCGGAGAGGAGTTTGAAGGAGTGATCAGCGGAGTAGCTTCATTTGGCTTTTGGGTAGAAACAGTAGAACATAAATGTGAAGGACTGGTTAGCTTGAACAGCCTGCTCGAATACGATGAATTCAGGCATGATGAAGCAGATTACTGTCTCATTGGTAGGAGAAGTGGCAAAAAATTCAGGATGGGAGATAAGGTCTGGATCAAAGTGGTGGCGGCCAACCTGACCAAGCGGCAACTGGATTATGAGTGGGTAGTAGCCGGTGATTTTGTGGCCGGGAATACGGCAGCGGGGAAGGGAAAGAAAAAGAAATAAAACAGCCTGAATGCAGTTTCCAGTGGTTTATCAATTTTAAAGGAAACCGGAAACTGGGCTAGTATAAATTGGCTGTTTATTCTGCGGGTGAAGTATATTTACCCGCAAAAGCTGCCGGCCTGTCCGGTTTTGCTGCAACTATTAATATGCAATCATTCGAACAACTGCTGGAGCAATTTTCCCGGTATTTCAATATTCGTCACTTCCCGGAAGAGCCGGCCACACTCTATGAGCCCAATGAGTATTTTCTGACCATTGGGGGAAAAAGAATCCGCCCGGTACTCTGCCTGATGGGAAACGAATTATTTGAAGATATCAGTGATGATGCCTGGCATGTGGGTACGGCCATTGAACTCTTTCATAATTTCACCCTGATCCATGATGATATCATGGACAAAGCCCCTCTTCGTCGCGGTAAAGAAACGGTACATTACAAGTACGGGGAGAATACTGCGATCCTGGCCGGTGATGTGATGCTCGTAACAGCATATGAAGAACTCAATAAAATTGCCATTCCTTTTCTTCGTCCCATCCTGACGCTGTTTAATAAAACTGCAAAAGAAGTCTGTGAAGGCCAGCAAATGGACATGGACTTTGAAAAGATGGAGACCGTGAGTCAGGAAGCCTATATCCGGATGATCGAGTTAAAGACCTCCGTAGCCCTCGCAGCCAGTCTGCAAACCGGCGCCATCCTGGGTGGGGCTGGCGAAAGAAACCAGCACCTGCTCTATGATTTTGGCAGGAAGCTGGGTATTGCCTTCCAGATACAGGATGATTTTCTGGATGCATTTGGTGACCCGGATAAATTTGGCAAACAGGTGGGAGGAGATATCCTGTCGAATAAAAAAACATTCCTGCTGATCCATGCACTGGAAACTGCCACCGGAAACCTCAAAAAAGAACTGGACCGGCAATTGGCTACCAATGAACCCGATAAGGTTGACAAAGTGTTACAGATTTTCCGGGATTGCAAAGTAGATGACTGGGCGCTGGAACTCAAGAATAAATACCTGGATGAGGCCTTCCGTCACCTGGAAGATATTGCCGTCCTCACTAAGCGTAAGGAACCGCTGGAAGAACTGGCCCATTTCCTCGTTAAAAGGGACTTTTAAGCAGGTGGTCAGTGAATATTGGTTTTTTTCCCTATTTTGACTGATCAAAACCAACCAACATGCTTAAGCAGTTATTCAGGAAAAAATCAATTCCTCATATTTTAAAGGAAGCAGAAGCAGGCCTGCACGACGGTCATGGAATCGGACTTAAGAAAGTACTGGGTGTCCGGGATCTTACCTTTTTTGGAGTGGCCGCGGTAATTGGAGCGGGGATATTCAGCGGTATTGGTTCCGCTGCGTCAAATGGTGGGCCCGGGGTTGTGTTCTTATATATTTTTACGGCCCTGGCCTGTGGATTTGCAGCCCTCTGCTACGCAGAATTTGCTTCCACTGTACCGGTTTCAGGTAGCGCATATACCTATTCCTACGTTGCATTTGGTGAAATCTTCGCCTGGATCATTGGCTGGGATTTATTAATGGAATATGCCATTGGTAATATCGCCGTAGCCATTTCCTGGAGTGATTATTTTACAAGGATCATGGATCAGGCCGGGATGCATATCCCCGACTGGATGACCATGGATTATATGACGGC
>Ga0075160_10000268_pt1 | contig 33203 bp, 34 predicted proteins | sample JI91814C2DNA_FD_70969 | JGI IMG/M metagenome (GOLD analysis project Ga0075160, IMG submission 70969) | Wastewater effluent complex algal communities from Wisconsin, to seasonally profile nutrient transformation and Carbon sequestration -... | ecosystem: Engineered > WWTP > Effluent > Algae... | reverse complement strand
TATTTCTTCTTCCACCAGGCCTGCAAGCGCTGACCGAAATATTCGATAGCATTAAGATCATCATAAGCAAGTATTACAGACTTTTCGACCGGAACTGCTTTTACTTTCCCATAATCAATTTCCAGGTTACACAAGGCTGCAAATCCCTGCTTTCCTGCAGCACCCATTTTTACCCCGGCTTCGTTGGTAGTAGCGAGATAGGCAAATCCCCAGTCAATTCTCACATCATCTCCTTTTCTTTTCAATATGGCCTGACTGGTAGTTCCTGTTTTTTGATACAGGATCCCGTCCCTGTTGTAGATGACTGTTTTAACTTCCTGTGAAGGTTGATGCCTGGCCAGATCAGGAGCAGTATTCAGATAGAGTTTTACATCATGCGGGTTCCCGTCTTTAGACATCACATTAAATCGCAAGTAAGTAATTGGTCTTGCATACAAGTCAAGGTCGTTTGCCAGCAGGGGTGATAAAAAATCCAGTGCCAGGAAGACCGGTCCGCAATCGAATTCGTATTTGGTTTGTGTGGCCGTTATTTCTACTTTCCTTTGAATAGCCTGAGGAATTGAAGGCGGGGCTGCACGATTGTATAATCCTCCGTCTATATAGGCTTGTCCACCGGTGTTCTCACAATACAGCGACAGTATATTTTCACCGGCTTTTAATACAGCCAGTTCCTTATTCAACAGGATTTCTTTATTGGCAGAACAACAACCGGCTTCGAATATTTTTTTTCCGTTCAGGTAAATCAGTACATTATCATCATACCTGGTTTTCAAGATCAGGTCATTCAGCAAGAGGTCTTTTTCCTGTAATTTAAATTTCCGCCTGATCCAGATAAAGCGGCTGCTCCATTCCGTCGCAGGTCCGATATCTTTAGTTCCAAATAATCCCTTCCCTGTTTTCCATTGGGAATCATCGAAGGAGGCATTGATCCAGTCATCTGCCGGTTTGGTTTCCGTGTACTGACAACTATAAGCATTCAGGTCCGCATCCGGCAACAAAGGTTTCATGGGTACGGGAGGCTGTCCGAGGAATTTATAAATTTTCCCATCCACACTCAGCATACCCAAAATGGATTGCTCCGCCCCAGTCCAGTGTCTGGTGGTACTCTCATTTACCAGATCTGTTGAACTCCAGATACTGAAGTAGGGATCGTGTACGGCTAAGGGATAGGCCGGGGCTTTTGAAACCTGGGCATTTACATGGGACATCCATTGACCCAGTAATATCACCAAAAAAGCGATTCTATTCATCAATAATTGATTTTGATATCTGCAATTTTCACCGGCAACCATACCTGCATTTCATTTTTACCACGGTTAGCCCAGGTATAATATGGAATGGCAATTATTTTTTTCATTTCTGTTTTCAATGAGAGCCCGTCTGCTCCAACTGTTACCACCGGCACTTCTGCCGTTAATGCCTTCACAGTTTCATCCTGTACTTTATGATCAATGATGGTGAAACGGGTGTTCTCCGGAACAATGATATTCCAGGCCTTTCCATTATTATCTGCTCCTTCCACACAATATACCAGTGGCCCCCGCTGGATCGCAATCCTTCCTGAATCCTGTTTCAGTTCAGGTCTGGCCGACATCATACTTACCCCCATACTCAGGCTGAGCTCAATTTTATCGCCTTTACTCCATTTACGGTTTATTGCGATATACCCGTTTTCTTCCCGGTAAGGGACTTCCTTTCCATTCAGTAAAATGGAAAAAGCATGAAATCCATTGGAACTACCCTTGTATAAATTACCGGGAGAATTAAATGTGGTATAAGCCCATTGCGGGATCCTCATTTTCAATGTGAAAGTGGCCGATTTTACCGGATCTATTTGCAATGCAACTGCACCCTCCCATGGATAATTAGTTTCCATTTTAACTCCTACATCCCCGGTTGTAAGTGGAATAAGGGTATTACTACCCACATATAAATTCACATAGATGGCATCATTTGATTTGGCATAGATATAATCACCGAGTGATGCAATCAGCCGGGCAATATTGGCCGGGCAACAGGCGGTTCCAAACCATTCTCTTCGCTGGTGCTGACCACGTGAGGCAAGCGGATTGCCATAAAAGAAACGATCGCCGCTTAAGCTGAGTCCATCCAGTGCTCCATTGTACAAACTTCTTTCCAACACATCTATGTATTCGGCATTCCCACTCATGGCAGTCATACGCTGATTCCAGAATACCATACCCACGCTGGCACAGGTTTCACAATAAGCATGTTCATTTGGCAGGTCATAGTCCTGCGAAAAACCTTCATTACTGCCTGCTGACCCGATACCGCCGGTGATATACATATTTCTATACACCACATCTTCCCAAACATTGCGCATGGCTTTTACATATCCTTCATCTCCGGTTTGTGCGGCCACATCTGCAGCGCCGGTGTACATGTACATGGCCCGCACGGCATGACCGGTGATTTCTTTTTGTTCTTTTACCGGTAATACATCCTGGGCATAGGCGGTATCTTTCCAATCAGTCCAGGTATATCCTTTAGCCAGTTTTTTTCCCCGCTCACTCAGGAGCCAGTCGGCCATTTTGAGGTACTTGTCATTCTTTGTGGCTTTGTACAATTTTACCAGGGCCAGTTCCAGTTCCTGGTGACCGGTTACCCAATGTCTTCTGCCCGGCCCAAACAGTGCATCAAAATGATCAGCCCATTTGATACACACATCCAGTAGTTTTCTTTTCCCGGTGGCATTAAAATAAGCCACGCCGGCTTCAATCATGTGTCCGGCATTGTAATCCTCATGCATGCTCATATCGGTGTACCGGTCCTGCAGGCCTTTTAATGTGTACCAGGTATTCAGGTAGCCATCGGGTTGCTGGGCAGCCGCGATTTTATCAATCCACTCATCACATTTTTTTTCCATTTCCACACTTGGATGGGTTTTCAATGAATAAGCCATCGCTTCCAGTGCCTTGAACACATCACTGTCATCATAAAAAATCCCTTCATGTGCTTCTCCTTTGGCCCTGGCCACTCTTTCAAAATTTTTGATACGGGGTGTGGCCACTTCTGTCTGGTAAATACAGGCCGATAAAGTTTTGGTGGCCACTTTATCAATCTTTGGTTTCCAGAACTGATCGGTAATATTTACTTTGGAAAAACTGACAAACTCCAGTTTTTGAAGCGTACTTTGGGATTGTCCTGCTAATGCTGCAAGGATGCCTGCTGCCAGACTGTATACTGATTTTTTCATCTGCTCTTTTTATAATGAAATGATCATTCCTTCTTCTGCCACGCCCATGCCGGTTTTTTTTACCTGTTCTTTTTCAGCCGATTTTAGTTTCAGTAAAGGATTGGTATGATTGAAATGAATGAAAATGATTTTAGCTTTCTCCTCCGAAGGTAATGACGAAAACCGTTGCAGGCTTTCTGCCACAAATGGATGGGGTATCTCGCTCATATTCCTGCCAGGCAGTTCCCCATCCTGGTAAAAAGTGCCATCAATTAATGCAATATCTACTTCCCGGATCAACTGGATGATATCCCTGTCCCATTTTTCCCATTTATCTATATCCGGAATAAATAAAACTTTTTTCTTTTCGCTTTGAATAATAAACCCTACTGTTTCTGAAAATTCATCCCGGTGTGGAACCCGAATAGCCCTGATTGTAAAAGAATGTTCAATGCGTTGCAGGCTATCCTCCACCAGTGGTCTTAATTGAATATTATTTAAATTAACCAGTTGGCTCCAGGGGCCGTTGTTTCTGATAAATGAATCCATCCGGGGCATTACATATACAGGAACATCTTTTGTGCCCATCACTTCCCGGCCCAGTTGCATCAGCCCGGAATAATGGCCAATATGTGCATGAGTGATAAATACGCCGGCAGGCAATGATGGCCAGCTGCTGTCTGTATACTGCTGCACACGGTTTAGTTGTTCTCCCATATCAGGACTGGCTTCAAATAACCAGTATTGCTTCTTCAGGCGATCTACAAGGGTCAGGCTGGTCACCAGTTTTTTAGTTTCTTTTCCATTATAATAAGCAGCGCAACATGCTTTCTGACATCCGGCCTGGGGATAGCCGGCATCCTGTGCAATGCCCAGAATGCTGATAAATGTATCTGGAAGATTGGCTGGTACTGATTCTTTATTTTTTTTCGGAGATGACTGACAGGAGAATAAAATCCCTATTAAAAAAAAGGGGATGATGGCCAAAGTTTGAAAAGCAATGCGCATTTTTATTTACCCGATCACCGGTAATTTGTATCCGTTATTGTAGGGAGCTGTGAGGTATTTTTTATTGACCGATTCATCTGTGAACCTTCCTTTTTGCAAATCCCAATCCAGTTTTTTCCCGGAACGGAAGGCAATATTTCCCATCTGACTGAGTACGGCAATATGGGAGGCTTCTTCAATCGGACAGGCGAGTTCCTGCATTTTGCGGGAACGGATCACACTGACAAAATTCTCCATATGTTTATCCAGGCCATTATCGGATTGCTTTCTTCTTTCCACTTTGGCCTTTTTATCGCTCTTGGGTTCTTCCATTACTTCCCAACCACTACGGTCAAGGGCCAGGGTACCATGTTCGCCAATATAGGCAATCCCATGGCTGGTTTTATTCATCCCGCCTTCGATACCGATGGTATGTTCCCATTGCAGATTGAAATCGTTGAACTGATAAAGGGCTGTCATGGTATCTGGTGTTTCCTGCGGAGATGAGGGATCTGCAAAATTGCCACCCATGGCACTGATGGATTTGGGTACGGTGGCTTTCATCCCGATCAGTGCATAATCCAGCAGGTGTACCCCCCAGTCGGTCATCAAACCGCCGGCATAATCCCAAAACCAGCGGAATGTAAAATGATACCGGTTAGCATTAAAAGGTCTTGATTTTGCAGGACCCAGCCAGCGCTGATAATCCACTCCGGCCGGTACCGGGCTATCGGCCAGTACTGAAATCGGTTTTTTCCAGCCCACATAGCACCATACCCTTACAGCACGGATCCTTCCCAGTTGTCCGGTGCCGATATAATCAACGGCATCTTTAAAATGTTGCTGACTGCGTTGCCATTGACCTGCCTGTACCACCCGATTGTATTTTTTCTGGGCAGCCATCATGACCCGGCATTCCGTAATGGAATTTCCAACCGGCTTTTCCACATAGATATCCTTACCCGCCTGGCAGGCATCTACCATTTGAAGACAATGCCAGTGATCGGGCGTACCGATAATAACTGCATCCACATCCTTATTATCCAGTAAAGCACGGTGATCATTGTAGCGTTTCACTTTGGTCGCATCTACTTTCATCCCGGCTAATTCAGCCATTCTCTTATCAAGTACATTATTATCAATATCGCAAAGGGCTACCAGGTTAACACCAGGTACTTTAAGGATGGCTTTGAGATCGCTCCAGCCCATCCCGTTGATCCCGATTACTCCCACATTCAATTGGTCAGAAGGCGAAATCCTGTTTTTGAAAATGGCGAATACATCATTCGCAAAGGAGCCGGCCAGCATGGTGCCGGCAGTAAGCATAGAGGCCTGGTGCAGGAATTTTTTACGGGATGCCATGAGATTTATTTGAGCCCTTAAGTTACAAAGAGAATAAGAAACAAAGCACAGAAAATAATATGGCAGCTACCGGTTTGTGAAATCAGGCAGGACTGCTTATTGTAACTTTTTCCCGGGCATTTCCTGTCCGTTTTGGATCAATACCATACCAGTTACTTCTTTTTTATCATTCCTGACAAACCGGATTTGTGCTTTCACTACTTTCAAAAAGAAAAGATCCTCTTTTTCCGGAAAGATTTCTGCCCTGCTTTGCCCGCTGGCCTGAGCGTAAATCCGGCTGTTTTCAAGGAAAATACTGATAAAGAATTCAGGGGTCAGTTCATACTTCCCTGTGTATTGCTTCAATAAACTTTCATCCAATTTTATTTCCTGCTTGGCGATTGTTTTGACACCGTAAAGGATATTCCGGAGTTCATCCAAATCAATGTTAAAGCGATCATGATTACTCAGGATGATGATTGTTTTCCGGTGATCCAGGTGTTTTTCAATTAAGGTATTGTACCCGGGCCAGCCACCAGTATGAAAGGCCACCCGGCCTGCCGGTTCCATTCTGCGCAGCATCCAGCCAAATCCGTATCCGTGTTTTATATGCTGGTTATCTTCACCACTGGTCAATATTTCCCTTCTTACAGCTTCGGGAACCAACAGATTTTGATCAAGGGCCCTTGACCACTTTAACAGGTCTCCTGTGGTGGAGTTAACAGTTCCATCACCGCAAATTCCATCCAGTTTGCTGATAAAATCTTTTAAATCCGGATGATCATCAGGCAGGATATATTTTTTAGTAGCAGTATCATATACATGCCCCAGGGCATAGTTGGGAATTATTCTTTTCTCATACCTCCGCCGGTATACTTCCGTGTTTTTCATCCCGAGGGGAGTAAAAATATTTTTTTGCAGGTATTCAGTGTACCCCGTACCGGATACTTTTTCAATGATACTGGCCAGTAAGGCATAACCAGTATTACTATATTCCCATTTTGCTCCGGGTATAAACAAAACTGGTGGTTTGTGACGTGCGAGAATAGCTATCAATTCCTTATTGGTTGCAATCGTTCCTGACGGAGTGTGTTCCAGCACCAGGTCCATATAATCGGGCAAGCCGGATGTATGCTGCAGCAGTTGCCGGATACTGATATTGCTGTAAGGTAATTCCGGAAAAAAATGACGGAGACTGTCTTCATATTTCAACTTTCCCTGTTCTTTCAGCAAAACAATTCCCATGGCAGTAAACTGTTTGGAAACTGAAGCCAGTTCAAAAACAGACTGATCATTTAATAGTCGATTGGTGGCATGATCTGCCTTACCATAGCTCTGCTGCCAGATCACCGTATCTCCTGAAGCAATCAGGATATTTCCCTGGAATAGTCCTACTCCGGCATATCTCCTGAAGTAATCCTCCAATTGCTTTGAAATATCCTGTGAAGCACAAATATTACTGACGATAATTCCAAGTACCAATAAGTATTTTCTCATGACAACATTTTATAAAATAATCTCTCGCGATAGTTAAATGCCAGTCTTTCAAACTACAAAACCTGAAACCCATGCGCATAGGGATCATCCTCCGGATCAATCCAGATGGTATTATAACCGTAAATACGGGCCCAGCCATCCACACTGGGGCGAATGGCAGGCTTACCATGAACTAGCAGTTCTTCTTCAATTCTTCCGGTGAACTTACTGCCAATGATACTTTCATGAATAAACTCCTCCCCTTTCTTCAGCATACCTTTTGCATACCATTGGGCCATACGTGCGGAGGTACCCGTGCCACAGGGACTGCGGTCAATGGCTTTATCTCCATAAAATACGGCGTTTCTGGCTGTTGATCCGGGATCAAGCACGGAACCTGTCCAGAGTATATGACTGCAACCATTAATGGTGGGGTCGTCAGGGTGAACAAACTGGTAGCGGGCATTGATATCTTTCCTTAATGCCCTGGCCCAGGCGATCAGTTTATCAGCGGGATAGTATTCCAATCCTCTGAAATTTTCCTGTACATCCACAATGGCATAGAAATTACCACCATAAGATACATCCACTACCAGTTCGCCTAATTCAGGGCATTCTGCAATCAAATCACTGGAATGAAGAAAGGCCGGCACATTGGTTAATTTAACGCTTTCAACTTTTACCCGATTCCCTGCAGCCGTCCGGTTTTCTTCGGCCAACTTATATTCAATCTGAACCAGTCCGGCAGGTGCTTCCATTCTTATAAATCCCGGGCGCTTCGGTTTGATGAGTCCTTCTTCTATCGCAATGGTAATAGTGCCAATAGTGCCATGGCCGCACATCGGCAGACAGCCGCTGGTTTCGATAAATAGTACGGCCACATCATTGGCCGGATCATGCGGCGGATACAGGATGCTCCCGCTCATCATATCATGCCCACGGGGTTCAAACATCAATCCGGTACGGATCCAGTCGTATTCTCTAAGGAAATGCTGCCGCTTTTCACTCATGCTGGCACCTTCCAGGTCGGGACCGCCTTCTTTAACCAGTCTCACCGGATTACCACAGGTATGCGCATCGATGCAATGGAAAACAGATTTCATAATGGCATGAAGATAAGAAAGTGGTGGATTGGAAGGGAGGTATTCTGATAAATTTTAATCACCGCGGAGAAAGGAGAACGCAAAGTAAACGCAGAGATTTAAAACTAAAGTGTTATTAGAACCTAACTCTGCGAAACCTCTTTATACTCCTGTACTCTGCGGTAAATATCTGCCCTTAAATTTCAGGCTTCCCCTCAATTCATCCCTGACTTCTATCATTTCAAGCAAAACCTTCTTTCCGGACATTTTTTTCAACCCCATTTTTACGGCCACAAACGAAAAACAAACAAAACCATTAACCATTAACCTTTCTTTATGAAATTCAGAAAAACCTCAGTTATCCGTTTCAGTTATTGGGGACTTGCCATTGCCCTGATCATCCTGCAACAAATCACCAGCTCTTTTTCCGGTAAGATGGCAGAGACCATCTGGCAGCAGCTGGGGCTTAACCAGCAACAGGGCACCGAACAGATCAGGTATAGTTTTGCTTCGGGTTATTCCAATTTTTATGGTGCCAGGAATGCCAGAAACATTGCGTTGGGTAACCGGGCTGCTGTTGCCAAAAATCTATTCCAGTATACCCGGACCTATATCAGCAGTGCTGAGTTTAAGAGTTTTTATGCCAAAGAAAGAATGGCGGCCAGACCCACAGAACCAACCCCTGCTAAAAGCAAGGAAGATATTCGGAAGGAGCTGATTGCAGACACAGAAAAGAATATCCGTGACGCTGAAAAAGCAATGGCGACAATGGGAGCTGATCTTAAAAAAGCGCTTTTACCTTCTGTAGAACAGGCAAAAAAACAGGTGGAAGACTATAAAAAACCAGATAATAAAATTATTGAAATCCATTACCAGGGAGAATTGAGCCGGTTTAAAAGCGATCAGGAAGAGTATGAAAAGAAAATGCAGTACTGGCAAAATAACTACCCTGAAGATATCCGGGTATTGATCAAAAACAGGCTGGAAAAATACCTGAACCTGGCTGCAACGGTGGACTTTGAGGCGGAGCTGGTGCTTAAAAACGGAAAAAAGAAATTTGTTAACCCGGCTTATGAATCCAAACACAGCGACTGGAAGACGATTTTCAGGGCAGGAAAAGAAGTGTATCAAATCGTAAAACCACTGGCCGAGGATTGGCTGAGTAAATTATAATAAGACTATTTCAGGTCTGATAAAAAAACCGGGGTATTACCGTACTACCGGTTTTTTCTTAATCCCTAAACTGACCGGGATATATCATGTTCAATAAAATAATATATGTAAATTAGCTACCTTATTGCCTGCATATGGAAGCCTACGGTCATATTCTGCTTTTTGCCATGCCCGCATTCCTGGCCCTGGTACTATTTGAAAAATGGTGGGGCTGGAGAAAGGGCTTTGATACAGTCCGCACCATGGACATGATCAGTTCCCTGAGCAGCGGGGTAACGAATGTGACCAAGGATGTACTTGGACTGGCCATCGCCATTGGCATCTATCCTTTCATGGTCAAGTACCTGGCCATTACCAGCATAGAAAACACGCTGATCGTTTACATCCTGACTTTTATCATTATTGATTTTAATGGCTACTGGGTTCATCGCTTGAGTCATCATGTGAACCTGTTCTGGAACCTGCATGTAATCCACCACAGCAGTGAGGAATTCAATCTGGCCTGTGCCCTGCGGCAGAGTATCTCTTCCTTTTTCAATTTGTTTACGGTATTACTTTTACCGGCCGCCATTCTTGGCATCCCTGAGCAGGTAATTGCTATAGTAGGACCCATCCAGTTATTTGCCCAATTCTGGTACCATACCCGGCATATCAACAAGATGGGATTTCTTGAAAAAATACTGGTCACCCCCTCCCACCATCGTGTGCACCATGCCGTAAATCCGGAATACATGGATAAAAATCTGTCGCAGATTTTTATTATCTGGGATAAATTATTCGGCACTTTTCAGGAGGAGCTCAAAGAAGTACCACCGGTTTATGGTATTACAAGACCTGCCCGTACCTGGAATCCGATCCGGATTAATTTTCAGCATCTCTGGCTGATGATTAAAGATGCCTGGCATACCAGTAACTGGAAGGATAAGTTTACCCTTTGGTTCAAACCCACCGGATACCGGCCCGCTGATGTGGCGGCCAGATATCCCGTTGATAAAATTGAGGATGTGTATCATTTTACAAAATATGATACTAAAACCAGCCCCCTTTTCACCGCCTGGAGTTGGATTCAGCTGGTCATGGTATTGCTATTTGTAAGTTACCTCTTTGGTCAGATTGCTTTTATCAATCAACTCGATGCTTCCTATATTTATTGGTATGGCGCTTTTGTATTTCTTACTGTCTATGCCATGACAGACCTGATGGATGGTAACAAATATGCTTTTATATGGGAACTATTGCGAAGCGGACTGGGTTTGTATTTCCTTTTTGATCAGGGTGATTGGTTTGGGTTACAGCAATGGTCTGGCATGGATAGCCTGAAATTAATCCTGGTGGGTTATTTTGCTATGTCGCTGATCGTAACTCTCTATCTAACCCTCAAATCGCCGGCTATTCCTATCAAAGAATTTACCGGTAAATCGCAATCCTGATTACATAGACCATTTTCGTCAGCTTCAATTTCAGGAAAATCAGTTAACTGCCTTAAATCAGTGGAATGTATTTCTCGTTGATGACCCGGAAATGCCATCGCTGATGCCCCACCAGAATAAACCCAATAGCATGCACGGAGTACTCTCCTTTAAAACCCATCCCCAGTTTGGCAAGCATTTCAGTTGTAAAGCTGTTAAACAGACTGATGGTTGATTTTCTTACAATGATTGCTTCATTCAGCAGGTCATCCCAATCCCTGTTTATGGCCCCGGCATTTACGGCATACCCATCTTCATCAAATGGCTGCACAGTCGCTTCTCCTCTGGCAAAGGATAATGCTCTGTAGCTAAACACCCTTTCTGTGTCGATGATATGCTGCAGGATATCCCGGAGGGTCCATTTACCGGGTGCATACACTTTATCACCAAGGGACTTCCAGATAGCAACTGCTGTATTCTCTAATTCATGTAAACTCATTTCCAGTGCCTCTGTAAGGGTAACATCATCCGCTTCATTGATATACCGGTCAAAATAAACCGGAAGGGTCAGTTCACTTCTTTTCATATTGCTCATTTAGTCTTTTGTTTGTTGATTATTCCAGAAATAAAAATTACTGCCTGACTCCAGTTCAAATCCCGTTGCAGGGTATAATTGGTTGCCGATTTGATTCGTTTTGGCCGTTTCGAGTAACAAACCACAGGCATTTGTAGAGATGGCCAGATTCTTTGCGGCTGCAATTAGTTGCTTTGAAATACCCTTTCCCCTGTGTTCTTCCAGCACAAAAAGGTCATTAAGCAGCCACAATCTTTTCATCCTGGTAGATGAATAAAGCGGATACAATTGTGTAAATCCGGTCAGCATTCCCTTTTCACTACATGATATAAGGATATGAGAATCCCCCGCACTCATTCTTTCCCTAATAAAATTGATCGCACCAGGAATATCTTCCTGTTGACTATAAAAAACCCGGTACCGGTTAAATAAGGCAGCCAATTCAGGAGTATCTTCCTTTTGAGCTTTTCGTATAGTGTTCATTACAGGTCATCATTTAATTGTTCCTGAAGATACTGATTCAATGCATCAGGGGTTTCCGGTTGCATCAGGAATTTTGACACCCAGGCATTTCGTTCAAACCAAAGAATCGCCATTTCCCATACACAGGAAATGATTCCTTTGTCAGAAATCAGGTGAAACTGATCCGGCACCTGCTCATCTGCGATGTAGGCAAAGAGCTGTAACATATTCTCGCCTGTCCACCAACTGATGATTGCATAACAGTGATCCCTCCCATCATGAATGATCAGGGTCGCTGCTTTGTAAAGAGAGTGCTGGGTCAGTTCAGCCTGTAGCAGCCATTCCGGAATCCTGTCCTTGGCTGCCTGTATTTGTTTTTCGCTGGCATATTCATTTTTACAGGAGATACTGTAGCACTTTATTGTCCATTCTCCGCAATATTCTAAACCTAAAAACCGGATCGGTCGCTTTTGATATGGTGCTACTATTCCCATGTACAATCATTTATCCGCAGGAGCTGGTCTCAATTGCGCTTCGTAAGCATTGATGGCCTGCATCGCATTGGCATCCTGACTGAATCTTTTTTTAAGCGGTTCAAATATTTCAATTCCTTTGGAATCTCCCAGTGTGGCAATCAGTAACACCTGATAAAATATATCCTCTTTCAATCCTTCTTTCATGGCCAGTTGAAATCGCTCATGAAGTATTGCATAAGCCTTTTCTGTTCTTCCTAATTGTGATAGTGTTTGTACCGCTACAAAAGGATAATCCCATCCATTTCCTAAAAACCAGCGGGGCGACTGTACATCCTGCAAAGCAGCTAATGCAATTTTTTCAGCTTCAGGATTTCCTAATTGACCTAAGCCGGCCAGGCAATGCATGAGGCTTTGGTTTTTCCAGGAGGGCCTTTCTTTTAACCGGAGCAGGGCCTCCCATGCCTGCTGGCTTTTCGTTTTTCCTATTGCAATCGCTGCGGCACTGATTACCCGGTCGCTGGTATCATTAAAACAACTGATGTAAAGATCCTGATAGGCGGAATCCTTTGTCATACCCAGACTACTGATGGCTGCTGCCTTTACCCAGGAGTTTTCATTTTTGATTAGTGTAACCAGTAAAGATCTGGTGTCGATATCCAGCGGCGAAGGACTGATTTGCCTTAGCTGTCCAATGGCGTTGAAACGAAAACGCCAATAAGCGTGACTATTCAGCACCTGCTTCAGCGCATTCACAATACTGTCTCTCAGTGATACAGTTATTGTTGATTCTTTTGCCTGGCTTACCAGTTCCGTCAATGCCGTGTTTTTGGCAAGGACATCTCTGCTATCTTTTAAAATACGTAGCCAAACTTCTGAAGTTCGACTCATCTGTATTTCGCTGATCCATTGTTGGTGCATATCCAGATTAACAAAAACGGGAGCAGCAGGGAGATCAAATTCGAATTCATTGAGTGCCCGGGGAAGAAGTTGAACGATTCTTTTTTGATCACCAATTTCCACTTCCATCTTGCCTTGAAAATAGCCGGTATACAAGGATTGGATAGAAGTATCTGCCTGCTGTACCTGACGGATTTGCAGTTTCAGTTTTTTCCTGACGGAATCAAAGGCTTGATTGAATTCAAAAACAGGGTGCCCGGTATGATAGATCCATTGATCAAAAAACCAATGCATATCTTTTCCGGCTATACGGCTGACCAATTCCTGGTATTGTCTTGTGGAGACCGGTTGAAAGGCGAACTTTTTGAATAATTCCCGGATGGTTTTAAAGAATGTTGCCTCACCCAGTTCCAGGCGCAACAACCGTAAAACCAAGGCTCCCCTGTATTTGCTATAGCTGTCAGTATTAAATAATTCCGGATCTTCCACCGACTGAGGTACAATCGGATGCCGGTTTCCATTATTCCAATCCCCAAAAACACTTGATGTTTCAAATGGGTGGTACCAGAGCAGGTATTCTTCCTCCCCATTCCTTGAAGCAGTATATAAGCCTTCAAAAAGCTGGGCAAAGCCACGTGTGAGCCATAAATCGGACATTGATTGAGGATAAATCAGGTTCCCAAACCATTGGCTGGCCAGGGCATTCATTTCCACACCGTCCCATAAATAAAGAAAATCACGATGGGTACCGAAGTCATCAATCATGTTATCTGAAATAAAACTTACCGTGTTTTGGCCTGCAAGGCCCGGGAAGGGGTAATCCTGTATCATCACTTGCGCATACTGTGTAAAAGGATATGCAAAACCAGTTTTCTCTTCCATGAAATGCAACATATCCGGGAACCGAACAATTGTTGCTTTTGCGGCTTCCCGTTCATCCGGATAACAAAAAGTATGGAGTGTTGTGCCATTGACATGCTGCAGCAGATCATCATAAACCCCGGCAGCGATTACAGTAAGATAGGCCGGAGCCGGTTGCTCTGTCTTGTAATGAAATGTGGTCCATCCATCAGACCTGAGCGCCTTTGAAACTAATTTTCCATTACTGATGAACTGAAAGCCCGGTTCCATGCTGGCGATACATTCCATTGTGCTGGCATCTGACATATCGGGATTGCAGGGCAACCAGGATGCCGTATGAACAATATCCGATTGCGCCCAAACCTGTTTCCTGCGTGCCGGATTAATAGTACTGGGGTGAAAAAGGCGGATACCCCTGCCAAAACTTCCCCCGGGTGCATTCGGATCCGGATCATTATGGCGATTTGTTTCATAGGTAATAGTGATATCCGTTTTTTCCCCGGTACGGAATCTTTTATCCCATTTCAGATTCAGATATCCCAGCAGGGTATCTATCGTGTAGTGGATGGGTATGTCCGCATGATCTTTAATACGGAGAACTGAGACATCTTTTAAATTAAGTCTGATGGAATTGACTGCTTGCCGGAATTTCATTGAAACCCGGGCGTCAATTTTTGTAAGCCTGGAACTCCAGTCAAACTGCAGGTTTAATCTGTAATGGAGAATATCAACCGGTGAGTCAGAAATATTTACTGGTTGTGCAGTCGGTTTATCCAGAACCATTAGCAGGAAAAATAAGGCGAGCCCTATTTTCCACTTCATAAAACTGGTATCGCTTTGCATATAAAAGCAAAACTACCAGCATAGTCTACAATGTTCAGGTCAAAAAAATGACATTTTCAGCCAATTACTGAAGCAGCCGTTCCAGTTGTCTTTCGCTTTTCAACCCCACTTTATTGGCGATTTGCTTTTTGGACAGTTCCGGATTTTTGAGCAGCTCCTTTATCCTTTCCACCCTGATTGTATTGATATACTGATTCACCGTAATACCAATTTCTTTTTTAAAAATCCGGGTAAAGCTTCGTTCGCTCATATTGGCAATCGTGGCCAGGTCGTCCAGGTGGTATTTCTGAGAAAGGTTTTCAAGGATATAATCCTGTACCCGGTGGATTCCTGCATGGATATGGTTGCGGTACTGAAAAACGGGACTGATCTGGTCTGAAACCCCTTTGCGACGGTTATACACAACCAGTTCCCGGGCTACTTTGTGCGTAAAATAACTATCGGTTTTTTGTTCCAGCAAATACAGCATCAAGTCAATACCGGAAGCAATCCCGGCACTGGTATGAATGGTATCACTTGAAACAAAGAGAGTATTTTCTTCAACAAGGATGTCCGAGTAGCGATCCCTGAGTTGTTGGGTCAGCTGAAAATGAGTAGTACAGGGAAGTCCTTTTAATATTCCGGCTTCTGCAAAAACAAAAACTCCCACACAAATACTCACCAGGTTTACTTTTTGCTGATGTGCTTTGACCAGCCACTCAAAAACCTTTCTGTTTCTTTTAAAATTATCAGAAAGAATATATTTCACTCTGGAGCCTGGAACGATGATATAATCTCCTGCCCGAAAATCAACTTCAGAAAAATGTTTCAGGCCTGATATCCCAAGACCTGCAGAGGTTTTGATTGCCGGATTGATACCGCAATATTCGATTTCAAAATTGGCCCCTAAGTCGATCGCTTCACTGATTACCTGGTCGGGCCCTGCCAGATCGAGCAAGTGTACTTCCGGAAAAATCAGGAAAATAAATTTAACGGGTATGCTCATTGCTTTGCCTCTTTTACTAAACGGTAACTGCATCGTCTGGCTACAAATATCAAAAAGTTTTTAGTACTTAGTGATTGCATCACCAATAACCCGTATGCAGCTGCTCAAATGTAAATGATATCAGAGGAATAAAGTTCAGCTAATAACCGGTGCAGGGGCATTTCGGTACTTGCGGTACTGACCCGTCATTTGGCCCAGCCTATAAACTATTGGAAGAATAATTTTTTTGACAAATGATGGTATTTCGGGCAAATCAAATTCAGTCTTATATCTTCTTAAAAGAAATGCCATATCAGCTAATCCCGGTCTCCCGCTCTTGCTCTTTTTCTGAGCTGCGAAAATGGCACTCAGGTAGAATACAATATTGTTGGCAGGTTTTAACCAGCCCCGGCATTGGAGTATTTCTGTCCCTGCGTTCCAAAAACGATGAGGTATTCCCCTTCTGAAAACTACCGACTCACCCGGACCGGCAAATTGTTCCGGACCACCCTGTACCTGGTAGCCGATTTTTCCTTTGATGACAGTAAAGCCTTCGTCCTGCAGCCAATGTACATGCATGGGTGGTCCGGCCTTTGGCATTACAGCGTTGACACCGATTATGGTATCGCCGTCCGGTTCGTGTATGAGCTCATTAAAACGAATGGTTTCGCCATGACCGTTTTCAATCGTGATTGGCAGATTCATTTTCATATTAAAGGTTTAATACCTTAAAATTAAATGGAATTAGAAGCAACAATACTTCAAAAAGGATGAATCGGGTTTTTGACAGACTGAATTGAATAAAAACATCACAGGCGAATATCCCACTATCCGAAAATCTCCATTTCAGACTCTCCCGGGATATCTATATCTTACTACTCTAAAACCAACCACATGCTCACCCTCACTATTCTTTATGGTCACCCGGAAAACCCGGATGCATTTGAAACATACTATGCAAACACCCATTTACCACTGGCGGATAAAATAAGTGGTGATCTCCGGAGGGAGTATACCAAATTCCTGAGTGACCCGATGGGTGGTCAACCCGCATTTTACCGGAAAGCAGAATTTTGGTTCGAAAGTCCGGAAGCTATGCAAAACGCTCTTGGATCACCGGAAGGAATGGCAGCAAGTGCTGATCTGGGGAATTTTGCAACCGGGGGAGTCAGTTTCCTGGTAGGTATGATTGGTTAGAAAAAAATTGGCTGAAGCCTGGAACTCTGTATGGCCGTGATTCCAGGAATGGCCCAGCGAAGAATCTTATCCAATTTTCTTCAGCATATTTATGTTCAACCGGGTTCTGGTACGAAAACCGATTGATTCATATAAACCAATGGCTGTGGCATTTTCTGCCAGCACATGCAGGAAAGGTATAAAAGACTGCTTCAGGATCAGATCCATCACCCGCAACATCAACGCTTTGGCGTAACCTTTACCCCGGTGTTCGGGATGGGTACAAACGGCACTTACTTCCAGGTAAGGTACGGGGTTCATTCTTTGCCCGCACATGGCAGCCAACTGGTCATTTTCAAAAATGCCGAAATAATTACCAAAGAGAATGGTGTTTTGAAAGAAGGGACCCGGGCGGGTCATGGCTGTCAGTTCAAGCATTTGGGGAATATGCGCTTCCGTCAATGGCTGAATCTTTTCCGACTCCCGGGTAATAAATGAATCTACAGGTACTTCATAAATCATCTGGCAACAATCCATTTCCCTGATGATGTTCCAGTACTGTGTGTCAGGTTGCAAGTCGGACGGATAAGTCAGTGCAATGGTTTTATTGTCAGGCAGGAATTGATGCAACCGGTTTAAATGTTCTACGTTGGATTCTGCCATGGCAGCAAAGGGAGCAATATCCGGACGGTAATATGCTGCATAGTCATTCAGAATAGCCATATCCCGGTTACCCGTTTGCAGGGCATTCCAGATCATGTTATCAAGCAGGTGATTCATGACTGCAACTTAAAAAGAAAAATTGCCAGGCTGCTATATCAGAATATGGAAAATTGGGGAGATCAGGTAGTTTCCGTGGATTTGATTAGCCCTGCTTTCTCAGGTATTTCGTGAGGATGACGATTTGCTGTCCCTCAATCCTGCCTTCAATCTGTTCCGTGTTTCCGGATACCAGTCTGATATTCCGAACCACCGTACCTACCTTGGCATTCACCGTCGACCCTTTAACATCCAGTGATTTGGTGAGAACCACATTATCGCCTTGCAGAAGAATGGCACCGTAACAATCCCGGTGTAATTCTACAGAACTATCATTTTCATGATCCCCGCTTTGTTTGGCCCAGGCCAGTTGCTCATCACTCAGGTACATCAATTCCAGTTGTTCCGCCGCCCAGCTTTCGTTGCGAAGCCGGTTCAGCATTCGCCAGGAAACAACCTGTACGGCAGGTATTTCAGACCACATACTGGTACTCAGGCATTGCCAATGGGTGCTATCCAGTTCCTCTTTTTTCTCAATCTGTGCCATGCACTTGGGACAAACCAGTATCGCATCTTCCATATTGCCGGTAGCAGGGGGCACTTCGTAAACTTTCAGTCCTTCCGTAGCATTGCATAACTCACAACAATTTCCGCTCCGGTCTTTTAATCTTTCTTCCTGGTTCATACACTTGATTTGGGCGCGAATCTACAATAATTTAACAGTCTTTCAACTGATTCTCAATCGCCTCAGGCATTCCTGAAAAATCCGGATATTCCCATATGCAATCCTTCTGGCGCTGGCATCTGGCATAAAAGCTTATCAAAATTGAACCTGACATTTTTATGAAAAAAATACCTGTATTTGCCCTGCTGCTGTTTTCCTGCCTTTCATGCTCCCTTTTTGGACAAAACAGCCTACCCGATCGCTGGGAACCGGGAATGACCATTCAGCTAACCTATGGTGGCGGTATGCGTTATTATTCCTATGAATTACTTGTGAGTGACACCGGTAGTTATTATATGGAAAATAATGAGGGAAGAATTATTAAATCTAAAATCAATTTCTATAAAGATCAACTCGACAATTTGCTGGCCTTTTTGAAAGAGCAACAATTTGACCAAATACAATCAGAATTGACGGCACCCATGCACGACAAAGGATCAGAGCTGATAACCATTCAATGGGGACAAAAAAAGATTGCAATCGGAACAGGACATGCCAAAGAAATTATTGATGCGCACAAATCGAGATACCTTAACGTCCGGAACTATCTTCAGCAGATGAGATCATCAAAAAACAATTAATTCTTAATACCGGGTAATCGTAATTCTGAATCCGTTCAGGTCTTCAAAAACTACTTCCCTTTTTCCGTTATGTGGTTCTTCAGTGATTTCAATGATTCGGGCCCTTGTTTGCAGGCGTTCTACAATATCATTCAATGATTGTACCCTGAAAAAAAGGCCGGCATCCTTAACGATATTATTCTTTTCTGCCGGGAAGGGGAAGAGCATAAATGCGGCATCCTCCCATTCCAGTTGGGCCCAGCTCAGTTCGGCCTGCGGATCCCAGTACCGGTTGCTCCCGGTACAACGAAAACCCAGGCTTTCATACCATACAACAGTTGCCTCTACATTGGTCACTCCCAGGAAGGGGATACACACAGCCATCGCGAATATTTTGAGTTTAAACGGTAAACCGAAAGGGATATTTTACCAATATAGGCTTTTGTCTGTCGAAATTATACCCCCCCGGCAGACCGATTTTCTTCTTTTTTTGCCGCCTGTACAAATATTTTGGCAGGCATGCAACATTTGACGGGTTCTGTTTACTTTAATATAAAACCAATTCCCTGGCACTGACCGCAGTTATACATCCGGCTGAAATGCTTGTTCAACGATGTCTGGAAGGTGATCATACCGCTTACCGGCAATTGTATGAGCGCTATTCCAGGGCTATGTTCAATACCAGTCTGCGAATTGTCAATTCAAGGCATGATGCAGAAGATATTTTACAGGAAGCATTTGCGGATGCCTTTCAGCAACTCAGTCAGTTTGAAAAAAGATCCACTTTCGGTGCCTGGTTAAAGCAGATTGTGGTTTATAAAAGCATCAACCTATTAAAAAAGAAAAAAATCAATTTCCTGGAAATTGATGGTAGTTCAGACAGAGCCGATGAGGTGAGTGCAGAAGATACATGGTATACGGTTGAAATGATCCGGGAGCTGATTGGAGAATTACCGGATGGATACCGGACTGTATTATCGCTTAGTCTTTTTGAGGGGTACAGCCATGAACAAATAGCTGAAACACTTGGACTGGCTTCCTCCTCCGTGCGAAGCCAGTATATCAGGGCCAAACAAAAATTATTGAACCTGTTAAAAAAGAAAGCAGTCAATGAACACTAAAGATTCTATTGAACGCTTTATCCGGGATAATCGCAGTGAGTTTGACTGTGAAATCCCAGATAATAAAGTTTGGGAGCAGCTGGCATCCAGTCTCCCGAAGCAGCAACCAGTCAGGCGTTTTACGCGGAATGAACTGATCCGCTGGACTGCCGCTGCGGCCATACTGGTGGCCATACTTACCTCCATTTATTTTTTATATATAAAGAATAGCCATGAAAAGCAAACTGTATCTGGAGATGAACTCAGCAGTAATCCCGTAAAGGGGCTGGAAGAAACAGGCAGCATGAATCCGGAATATGCTGTTTTGTTTAAACAGGTATCTGCTTCGGTACAAAACAGACAGGAACAATTAAAAGCGGCTGCTACCGGCTTACCCGAACTGTACCAGCAGTTTGAAAAAGACCTGGCCGTGCTGGATAGTTCTTTCCGTTCCCTCCGGCAACAGGCTGGCCAAACCCCTAACCGGGATGTACTGATCAGGGCCATGATCCAGAACCTGCAACTTCAGTCCGAACTATTGGAAAGACAATTGCAGGTGATACAGGAATTCAAACAACCTCAAAAAACAAACAATGAAAAAACGATTTAAATTATTATTGCTCCTGTTGCTTCCCGTTCTTGCCTTATCTGCGCAACAACAGGGAAAGAAACATGAATACAAAAGGCTGGAACATTTCAGGGAAAGAAATATTTCCAAATCCTATCCGGCATCCGGGAACGCACTGGTGATCGACAATAGTTTTGGTGATGTTACCATCAGTACCGGAGGCAGTGAAATAAAAGTGGAGATTCATATTGAAGCAAGCTCTTCCAACAAAGAACATGCAGATAAAATTTTTGAGAATCTGGATGTGGCAGACAGCAAAGAAGGGAATACCGTTAAATTCAAAACCACTACCAACAAAAACAGCAAGGGAGATAATTACAACTGTAAGAACTGTAACAGTTCTATGATGATCAGCTATAAAGTACAGTTGCCCGCCGGCACTCCACTGACGATCGAAAATTCCTTTGGAGACATCATTTTACCAGATTACAGCGGGGCGGTCAACCTGACCAGTAAATTTGGTGATTTGCAAACAGGTGCTTTGTCCAAGGCAGAGAAAATACAGTCAGAATTCGGGGGCGTGAATATCAAAGAAGTGAATAACCTGAATTGCACTTTTAAATTCTCTACTGTCACAATCGGTAGCCTGGGCGGAAACAGCAAAATCAATCTGGAATTCTGTAAAGCCAGCCGGATCAATCTGTCGGGAAGTATTTCCTCACTTGACCTCCGGGAATCCTATAGCCTGATCAACCTGGTGCCATCCTCCGGCTTATCGGCCAGTTATGATATCCGAAGCAGTTACAGTTCTTTTAAAAACAAAACAAGTGCAGATATCAAAAGAACGGATGATCCGGACCAATACGGTCCTGATGCAGACCGGCATTATGAAGGCCGCTCCGGATCCGGTTCAGTTAAAATAGATATCCGGTCCAGTTTTGGGAAACTGATTCTCGGAGAAGCAACAGCGGAAGAAATGAAAGAAAAAGATAAAGAAAAACACAAGGGTCAGGGCCAGGTCATCTGATCAAACCACTGCAAATACGGGGCTGTTCTCGAGGGAACAGCCCTATTTTTTTAACTCATTGTTTTCAGTCCGCCAGATTCCAAGCGGGTTGCTATCCTTCAGCGCATCGGGCAAAAATTGGTCGGGCCAGTTCTGGAAAGCAAGCGGCCGAACAAATCTTTTGATGGCATCTGCTCCAACAGAACCAAAGCGTGCATCGGTTGTAGCAGGGAAAGGCCCGCCATGTTGCATACTCAGGCAAACTTCCACTCCGGTGGGCACACCGTTCAAAATCATTCGTCCGCATATATTAATGACAAGCTCTATTAGTGCTTTGTGTTCCTCAACGTCTGCTTCTGTAGCCATCAGGGTGGCCGTCAACTGTCCTTCCAGGTGACGCACCAGTTCCAGCAATTCCGCTTTGTCTTTACAACGAATCAACAATGAAAAAGGGCCAAACACTTCCTGGTGCAGCATGGGGTTATCGATAAAATCCCTCCCGCTGACTGTTGCCAGGGCCGCAGCTCCCTTCCCTTCTGTTACTGATGCAGTGGCCAGCGTATCTACTCCTGCCTGAGACAGGGTTGATTCTTTTTTACTGATATAATTTTTGTATATCCCATCGTGTAACATGGGGGCCGGTACTGTTTTACTGATCTCCTCACTTAAAGCATTGCTGAATGCTGTCAGCTCCTCTCCTTCGATACCAATTAATAATCCGGGATTGGTGCAAAACTGTCCCACGCCCAGCGTGATGGAACCTGCATATGCTTTTGCCAGTTCAGCCGCTGATTCTTTTAATTTACCAGGCAGGAGGAAGACCGGATTAATACTGCTCATTTCAGCAAAAACGGGGATGGGCTCTTTTCTTTGATTCGCCCAGTCAAATAATTGTTTGCCACCGGCAAATGAACCGGTAAACCCAACAGATTTTGTATATGGATGCTCCACTAATGCCCTGCCCACTCCAAAACCTGCTCCGTGCAAATGAGTGAATACACCAATGGGCATTTGACATTCGGTGGCTGCTTTTAAAATCGCAGTGGCGATGAGATCACTGGTGCCTGGATGAGCTGGATGTGCTTTCACAATCACCGGGCATCCGGCAGCCAATGCACTGGCCGTATCTCCACCGGCAGTGGAATAAGCAAATGGAAAATTAGATGCCCCAAACACCAGGACGGGTCCAACCGGTACCATCATCTTGCGGATATCCGGCTTCGGCGGGTTTTTATCAGGAATGGCGGTGTCAATTCTTGCTTCCAGCCAATCGCCTTTTTCGCAAGCGTCGGCATAACTATTGAGCTGAAACATGGTTCTGGCTCTTTCATTACGTAAACGGGCTTCTGGCAGATTGGTTTCCCGACCGGTAACCTGCAGCAGTTCATCACCTAATGCTTCGATTTCTCTGGCAATGGCCCGCATAAAATCCGCCCTTTGTTTCAAACTTGTATTCCGGTAAAGATGAAATGCGTTCCAGGCCAGTTCCATGGCCCTGTTGATTTCCTCCAGTGATGCATCCTTGATCATGATACTTTTATTAAATTTTACAGGCTGATTATAATACAGGTCTGGCGGCAATGCCGTCATTGATAACTTTCAAGATGCGATCGCGCTCTTCTCCCTCCAAAATCAGTCTTGGTGCCCGTACATATTCACTCCCGATTCCTGTTCCGGCTGCTGCTAGTTTGATATACTGAACCAGTTTGGGATGAATATCCAGTTCCAGCAGGGGCATGAACCAACGATAAATTGTCCGGGCCTCTTCCAGCTTTCCCTGTAATACCAGGTTATAAATGGCGGTGGTTTCTTTGGGGAAGGCACAAACCAATCCGGCCACCCATCCATCTGCACCGAGGCATAATTCTTCCATTGCTAATGTATCTACCCCGCATAGTACTTTAAACCGGTCGCCAAAACGGTTCTTCATCCGTGTCAGGTTGGTCACATCTCTTGAACTTTCCTTAAGGGCAGTAATATTATCGCATTCAACCAGCTGATCAAACATATCAGGCCGGGTATCGATTTTATAATCCGGCGGATTATTGTAAATCATAATAGGAAGATCCGTTGAATTTGCCACTGCTTTAAAATAGGTAATGGTTTCCCGGTCATCCGTTTTATAACGCATGGGGGGCAATAACATTAAACCGTCGGCACCCCATTTTTGGGCCAGAGCAGCCTGTCTTACCGCTTCCGAAGTGGTTGATTCGGCAATATTGACAATCACCGGGATCCGTCCGTTGATGTATTCTACTGAAAATTCAGTAAGTGACTCTTTTTCTTTTTCGGTGATCGTACTGGCTTCTCCCAAAGATCCGCCAATAATAATACCATGAATACCTGCATCCAGCTGTGCCTGCAAATTGGTTTCATACATACTGAGGTCCAGTTGCTCATCCTTTGTAAATGGGGTGAGTAATGCCGGAAAAACGCCTTTCCATTCGAATGCCATAATTAATGATTTTGAAGTTCTAAAGTTAAGGCAAATGGCCTTTCTTCGGGCTATGGATCCGAATCCATTTATTCGTTGAATAAACTATGCAGGATCTTCATTACTGACTATTGTGCAGTTCGAAAACCAATAAAAAAGCCGGTGATCATCTCCCGGCTTTTTTAATCATCATTTTAACTGCCACATTTATTTTTCACATATTCATAAATACTTTGCTGTGCTGCCTGCGGCTCCAGTCCGGAAGAGAGTACCCGCAGGTTATGCGCCGCACCGGTAATCACATCACTGCTGATCAGTACGGCTTTCTGGTTATCGGTAAGTTGTAAACGAAGAATATCATCTATCTCCCGGCACTGCGACTGGTCATAAATCGGAAAGCAGACTTCAATCCGGCTATGCAGGTTGCGATTCATCCAGTCTGCACTGCCCATATAGTATTCCGGTTCGCCATTATTATGGAAAACAAATACCCTGGCATGTTCCAGGTAACGGTCAATGATCCGGTACACTGTGATATTCTCACTTTGACCAGGTACACCGGGTGCCAGTGCACAGATACTACGAACGAGCATATGCACTTTAACCCCTGCCCTGCTGGCCTTGTACAATTTGGCAATCATGCCTCTTTCCTGCAGGTTATTGACCTTGATAATGATGGAGGCCGGTTTCCCTGCTTTGGCATTATCTATTTCCCGGTCGATCAGCTGACTGAATCTTTTGATGAGATTGAACTGGGATACCAGCAGGTGTTTGAAAGGAATTTTGCCATATTCTGTTGGCTGGATCCGGGACTGCAGGTAATCAAACAACCAACCGAGTTCGGTGCCGAATTCGGGGTTGGCGGTAAACATCACATGGTCGGTATAAAATCTTCCGGTAGCTTCATTGAAATTGCCGGTGGCCAGGAATGAATAATTACGCATTTCCTTTCCTTCCATTCTTTTGATCAGTGCTACCTTGGCGTGTACTTTCAACCGGGGTATACTATTGATGATCCTTACACCTGCCAGCTTCATCTTCTTGCTCCATTTCAGGTTATTGGCTTCATCAAATCGGGCTTTGAGCTCCACAAAAACAGTTACTTTCTTTCCGTTTCTTGCAGCGCTGATCAGGGCGTTGACAATATGCGAATCAGCTGCCACCCGGTATAGCGTTACATAAATCTCTTTAACATTCGGATCTATGGCTGCTTCATTGAAAAACCGAAGAATATAGTTATAGGAATGATAGGGCAAATGAAGCATTCGCTCCTTTTCAGTAATGGTTTGGAAAATAGACCGGTGGGTATCAAAGCCGGGGTGCGACACAGATGGCCAGGGACCATAAGTCAGTTTTCCTTTTTTCGGATTGGGTAAGCCTCCCAGGTCTTTCATATTGTGGTAACGACCACCTTCTGCCATCTCTTCCTCCCGAAGTAAAAAATATTGCTTCACAAATTCTCTTACCTCAGCCGGCATGGCTTTATCAAATAATAAACGGGTCGCATGACCGGCATCTCTTTTCTCCAGTTGCTTTTCAATTTTTTCAGCAATATCTCCGGTAAACTCATCTTCCACACTCATTTCTGCATCCCGGGTCAGTTTCACGCTATAGGCACCGTGTATTTTATAAGCGGGAAATACTTCCTCCAGATTTTCGCGAATTACATCATCCAGAAAAACCAGGTAATGGTCATCCCCCAGCATGGGCAGTTCGGCAAAACGGGGCAGATTGAAAGATGGGATATTCAACAATGCATAAGAATGCTTGCCGCCTGCATCCGGAGCTTCCAGATCAACAATAAAATACAGGGCATTATTTTCAAGGAAAACCTGCGACTGGTTTTCTTTCTGTAAAATCAGGGGTTGTAAGAAAGAAAGAACTTTGGACAGAAAATATTCCCGGACCGTTTCTGCATGTTCCGTCCGCACCGGATCACCATAATAAAGGCAGATATTATTCCGCTGCAACTCAGGCAGGATCTGTTCCCTTAAAATTCTTCCAAATTCTTCCTGGTGCTGAAGCACGAGTGATTGTACCTGACCTACCAGTTCCTTGGGATACTCATCCCGTAAGGAAGTTTTTTTGGCATCAATACTGGTAAATGCAAAGATGGAAGGCATCCGAACCCTGAAAAATTCATCCAGGTTGGAGGAGAAAATGGATAAAAATGAAATCCGGCTATAAAGGGGTACAGATGCATCTGCGGCTTCAGAAAGCACCCGGTGATTAAAACTCAGCCAGCTCAAATCGCGATTCAGAAATACATACTTATTATCAGCTGCCATACAGTGGTAAGGTTTATGGACTAAGATAGGGTTTTTGGCTGAGCTAAGGAAGCGGGAGGCCTGAATAACAGGTTTTTACCTCAAATTCAGAGCGGGAGAGCTGATCTTTATCAACTCCAAAATGGACTTTTAAAAATACCTTGCAGGAGGATGAAAAACAGGATTAAAATCTTACTGGCATTGCTCCTGCTTTGCGGAACGACAGAGATACACCAGTTTCTCAAAATCCCCCTGCTATTTTCGCATTACCAGCATCACAAGACCAGTACTCCGGGATTAAGCCTGCGCGACTTCCTTCAGCTACACTACAGTAACCAGGAACATCCGAACGACAACGATGATCAGGAAGATGAGGAATTACCCTTCCGGTCAGCCGGAACGATTGCCCATATTGACCCTTTTCAACCGGTACTGAAAGAAATACAAATAATAACAGCATTGCCTTTTCAACAATCAGCTTACGCGCTTTATCCGGAAGGCAGTCCACTCCATATTGCCTTTGCCATTTTTCACCCACCTCAGTCAGAGCCTATTTCGCTTAATGGCATTTGAAAGGCTGAAACAGTTTCGGCCGATTTTTAATTTAAAATATTTATTTATGAACCAGGCACAGATTCATCTGGCGCTGAACCATGCGCCTTTATTCCTGGCCCTGATTGGCGGAATAATATTACTAGTTGGAATGATACGGAAAAATCAATCCTTAATGACTATTTCACTTTACCTCTTAGTGGGAGCAGCTATTTCTGTTCTTCCTGTTTATTTCACCGGGGAAGGCACGGAAGAGTTAGTGGAAAATCTTCCCGGCGTACAGGAGGGTATGATTGAAGAACATGAAGAGGCTGCAGGACTGACCCTGATCATTCTCATTATTACGGGTATTGGGGCTTTAGCGGCGCTGATTTTCAGTAAGAGAAAATTACTGGCCCGTCCGCTTTTATGGCTCTCTCTTATTTTATCACTGGCTTCTTTCGGCAGTATGATCCGTACGGCACATCTGGGCGGACTCATCCGACATTCCGAGATCGGATCAGGGGTACAGTCTGGTGTAGAGAAAGAAGATAAAGAAGATGATGACTAGACAAAACAGGCCCTGTTAAATCTGGTCGATTGTCAGAACGCCTGCCCCGCTTAATACCGGAGGCTATTATCAGTTAACGACAATCAGCAGAAGCAAAACTGTACACATTGACATCAGTTAAATGTGACAGTTTTGCTTGCTGTTTAGTCAGCCAGTTTTTATCAGGATCAAATGTTACTAAAGTCATATTCATTCACTGACCGAAAAGCTATCTTTAGGTCTGAAATATATGTTCATGCCCAATTTAAAAAGTATCCAAACCGAAATAGACGCGGCCTATCTCTATGGAAGATTAGCAGAAATAGAAGAAGACAAGGAAGTCGCTGGCATTTTTAAACAAATGAGTGAAATTGAAATGGGACATGCCAGTTCTTTTTTGGAGAAAAGCGGCTTACCCCCGGATCAAATGCCTGCCCCCTCCTTCCGGGCAAAGACTTTGAATAAAATCGGAAAAGTTTTTGGTTATGATTATGTGCTGGGCACCCTGATGGATACAGAAAAAACGCTATCCAGGGCGGTGGTAAAAACCAAAGAGCAATTAAATATGCCTTTGACCGGAGCAGAGACCAATCACGTAAAAGTTTTAAGGAACATCATTGAAAACACCAACGTATCCGGCAGTACGATTGCCCGTTTTGAATCAAGACATAAATCAGTTGGCGGCAATGCACTCCGTGCGGCCGTATTGGGTGGCAATGACGGATTGGTTTCCAATTTCAGTCTGGTAATGGGTGTGGCTGGTGCCACGCAGGGAGGCAGTGGGGTATTACTCGCCGGTCTGGCTGGTTTGCTGGCTGGTGCCTTATCGATGTCACTGGGAGAATGGATTTCCGTTAAAAGCTCACAGGAATTATATGAGAACCAGATGGCCATAGAGATGGAAGAATTGGAAACAAATCCCGAAAATGAACAGAAAGAACTGGAACTGATATACCGGGCCAAGGGCATTCCGGCAGAACAAGCCAAAGAAATGGCCGCCGCAATAATCAACGATAAGGAACATGCCCATGAATTACTGGTAAAGGAAGAACTGGGCATCAATGCAGAAGAATTAAAAGGTTCTGCTATTGAGGCAGCGATCTATTCCTTTATATTATTTGCGATCGGTGCCATCATCCCGGTATTTCCTTTTATGTTCCTCACAGGCACAACAGCCATCCTGATCAGTGCCGCGGCGAGCGCCATCGGTTTATTTGTAATTGGAGCAGCCATCACACTTTTTACAGGGAAAAGTATCTGGCATTCAGGTATCAGACAGGTCATATTCGGACTGGCTGCAGCAGCCATCACATTCGGGATCGGCAAACTGATCGGAGTAGCCATTACCTGAGCAGATAAGTGATTGGGGAAACTGATGAGGTAAGAATGGAATCAAATTAATCCCCGAACTGCTTTTGCCAGCGGAGGGTTCCTTTCCTGTAGACCATGATTTGCTGCAACCTCCCTTCTGGAGAATAAATTTTCCATTCCTGCTCCTTCGATCCATGCCGGTAACTACCTGCAATGATTACGGAGGAAGGTGATTCCCGGTGAATCCAATATCCTTCCCGGAGACCTTTTTGATAAATGCCCGAATCCTTTACCAGACCATTGTCAAAAAAATTCATGTATAAACCATCCAGGAGGCCTTTCTCAAAAACAGGCCGGTAACTTTGTCCGGTATGATTGGCTAATACAAGCTCCCGAAGCGAATGAAATGCAGGATCCCTGCTTTTATCAGGGAAAGAATAATCAGCCTGCAGATAGCTGAAAGCCAGTTTGCGGTTTTGAAGGGCTAATTGCCCCAGCTGATAAAAATTTCTTTTGGGATTGGGGCGGTTAATTTCTTCCAATACCCGGTAATACCCTTCTGCATTAAAAGTCCGCAAGGTCATCAATTGCCCGGCCTGATTCCGGATTATCCATTCCCCATCCGGTATATTCCTGACCAACCGGCCCGAATCACATGTTTGTCCGTTTTGGTACCAACTCTGCCACACTCCATGCAGGGCGGATCTTTTTACAGTGGTCCGGTATAATAAACGGCCATCCAGATTTTCCTGCAGGATCGCATTTACAGGTAATGGTATGGAAAAATTCCTGACAGAGGGAGTAAACTGAATGATATGTCCGGTACTATTAAATTCCTTTCTGACACCCTGGCCTTCCTCTTGTGCAGAAACAGGACAATACAGGAGTAGCAGTATTCCGGCTGGAATAAACTTTCTCATAGCAAGCAATTGTTACTAAAATTAGCAAACAATCGGGCTAACCTTAAAAAAAAACATATTGACAGGGTCTGCATAAGTCCAGGCTACCCCTGTTCATCATATTAAATGTGTGTATATATTTATAGGGCGAACCAACAACCCCTTTTTTATGACAAAAAACAGACTGGAAGCTTTTTGTGATGCCGTTATTGCCATCATTATTACCATTATGGTGCTGGAATTGAAAATTCCACATGATCCCAGTTGGGAAGCCATTAAAGCACTCTGGCCTGTTTTCCTAAGTTATATCGTGAGTTTTATCAATTTGGGCATTTACTGGGGAAACCATCACCACCTGATGCATACCATCAAAGAAGTAAGAGGAGGTATTCTCTGGGCAAATCTTCATCTCTTATTCTGGTTATCACTGATTCCTTTTGCCACTGCCTGGATGGGAGAAAATCATTTTGCAAGAAATACAGTTGCTGGATATGCGATTCTGTCAAACTGTTGTGGTGTGGCTTATTTTATTTTACTGGAAGTCATTAAAAAATGTAATCCCGGTAACGAAGCCATGTTACTGGTTCTCAAAAAACAATCGCTTAAAGGAACAATTTCCTGTGTTTTATATACTTTGGCAATACCAGCTGCATGGATTCATACTGGTATCTCCGGTGCCCTGATCATCCTGGTGGCCATTATGTGGCTGGTACCCGACAGAAATATTGAAAAGGCTGTAAAAGAAGAAAACTGATTATTAGTTTATTTCCCCTTCCGCAAACTCAGATTGATAATGGCGGCGCCGATACTACATTGATTGGACTGCAATTTTTTCAGCAGTTTTTCAGTAAGCTTTTCTTTATCGGTCGTAGTTTCTTTGCCATGTTTTTTATCAAATGCATCCAGACATTTGAAAACAGCAGAGTTTCGGTCACCAATGCTTTTCATTTTTTCAGCGAGTCCTGTGGCTTCTTCCGTGTCCATTTTTGCGAATGCTTCTGTCAGTACTTTTTGAGGCTGTTCTGCCGTTGACACATCTTTGAATATTGCCATCTCTTTCTCACTGACTGATTTACTGAAATCATCAAAACAGTGACACATTTCACTGGCCAGTTCCGGTACTTTCTTATCTGCCGAACCTTCAGCACAGGAGCTTACCATTGCTAATACAGGAACAAATACCAGGGTCATTTTAATCCAGTTCATTTGATACTTATTATTTGTTGCAAAGTAATCCTTCCTCCTGTCGTCCTTTCCCGACTTTGGTAACTGCAACCCCTTGTTCCATATCCGCAGGTTTAAAACACATAAATGCTATAATTGTCAATATCATTACCCCTTCCACTTTCACTTATTCCTTTTTTAGCCCCGGTTATACATCCTGTGTTATCAGGTATTTAAATGACTGATTTGAAAAAAAACAGCATGCTATTTTAGCACTCTCTATTAACCGGCACCTTTTGTAAACCCTTAAAATCCACTTATGACAAAAAGAATTTTTGTATTGTCCGCCATTCTCTTTTCCATCCTCCTTTCGTCCTGTAAAAAAGAAAGTACTCCGGCGCCCAGCCCTGAACCGGATCCAACGCTGACGGCCATTAGTCCAACTGAAGGGCCAAAGAACACACTGGTAACCATCAGGGGAACCCGATTTGGAACCAACACTGCCGCCCTGAAAGTTTACTTTAATAATGTACAGGCTACTATTCAAACTGCCACCGATACAGCTATCACGGCCCTTGTACCCATCAATGCCGGCACCGGCGTGGTAAAAATTGAAAAAAGCAGCAAACAAATTACCGGTCCCTCTTTTACTTATCATGGGAATGGATGGGTTAATTCCATAACCCTTACCGGGCCTGCTGCCACCATTTTTCACCCTTCAGGAATTGTGAAAGATGCCAGCGGGAACCTCATTATCTGCGACAGGGATAATCACCGGATTGTGAAAATCACGCCTGCTGGTGTAACCAGTGTTTTAGCGGGTAGTGGTGTTGGAGGATTCGTAAACGGTACAGGTGCAGCTGCTCAATTCAATGGGCCCTATTGTATTGTTGCAGATGCAAGTGGTAATTTCTATGTGGGTGACCGCATAAATAATGCCATCCGTAAGATAACACCTGCCGGTGTTGTAACTACCCTGGCTGGTAGTGGTACAATGGCCAGTGTAGATGGAACTGGTACTGCAGCCAGTTTTGCTGAGCCCCTGGGTATTGCCATTAACAGTGCCGGTAATTTGTATGTAGTGGATTATGCCAGCCAGAAAATCAGAAAAGTGACTCCAGCTGGTGTTGTTACAACTCTCGTAACAGGTTATATGGCATTTGGACTGGCTGTAGATGCCTCCAATGTTATTTACTTTACCAATTACTTTCAGAACCGGATTTATAAGTTCACCGAAGGTTCACCCACACCAGTATTAGTAGCAGGTGACACCAATTCAGGCAATACCGATGGTACCGGTGCTGCAGCCCGGTTTAACACACCGGCCGGCATTAGTGTGGATGCCGCAGGGAATCTGTTTGTAACAGAAACTGGCAATCACCGTATCAGGAAAATTACTCCGGCAGGTGTTGTATCAACCATTGCTGGCAGCACTGCTGGATTTAGTGATGGGGATGCCACTACTGCCCGCTTTGATATTCCACTGGCTATTGCAGCCGATGTCAGCAATAATTTACTCTTTGTGGCAGACTTCAATAACAGTAGAATACGGACAATTCTTATTGATTGATAACGATAAACAACTACAGTTAACCGGAAACCGTAAAACATAAAAGCAGCATGAATAAACAGGAATTCTGGCCCAAAGAAGGCAAGCTGAAAAAAACTGGTATCATCCTGGTGGTAGTCATCCTGGCGGCCCTGCTGATTACATTGCTGGAAGAGAAAACCAATTTTAAACATACCAAACGTTTGCCTTTTTTGATTGCGATCAGTTGTATTGGCATCTGGCTCTACCAACCAGCCAAAAAACAGGAGGAGCAATGAGAACATTCAGTTTTCTGCTGGCGATGGCCATCCTGGCAACAGCCGCTTTTATGGCCAGATCAGATTGGTGGATCGTTCCGGCGATCAACCGATGGCAGGCTGGTTTGCTGGGCAAGAACCAGTACTTCCCGGCCCTGACTGTTTTCATCCTGGCACTGCCTCCCCTTTTGTTACTGGCCCTGGTCAACTGGATCTGGAAAAAGAAAAGAAAGCACTATTGAGCAGTAATAACCGTTACCCCCGTCTCAAGAAAATCCTGCCTGGCAGGATTTTTTTTGTCTGCACGACCCATCAGAATAACTGATGCTACTAAATAAGCAGTTGCTTCCAACTAATGAATATCCGATTTCACTGAAACTGATGTTCCTGGCATTTTTGCAGGAACAAACAAATGTTAAGACCAGATTAGCTTACATTTAAGGATAAATATCCCTGTTATACAATGAAAAACATCATCTGTTTTCTTATCATATGGGTAAACATTACAGAAGGGTTACTTGCGCAGGATTGCGATTGTAAAACTGCTACTGATATTCGTAAACAACAAAGGAGCAATGACCGTTTTGATCTTCCAGCAGCCCTCAAT
>Ga0075160_10000256_pt1 | contig 34052 bp, 38 predicted proteins | sample JI91814C2DNA_FD_70969 | JGI IMG/M metagenome (GOLD analysis project Ga0075160, IMG submission 70969) | Wastewater effluent complex algal communities from Wisconsin, to seasonally profile nutrient transformation and Carbon sequestration -... | ecosystem: Engineered > WWTP > Effluent > Algae... | reverse complement strand
CCCATCGGCTACCAGGGCAAGCCATCGTGGTGAGCTGAGAGCTGACGTTCGCTTCCAAGTCGCAGCCCGGTGAACATCCACGGGTCGAAGTCGAGCGACCCCATCGGCTACCAGGGCAAGGCGTCGAGCTGCGCGGCATGGCCCACGATGCCGGACCCATCGAAGCGCCCACGCCACCTGGTAGGCCGGTTCAGAAACGCAGCGGTAACGAAGTGAAACGACCCTGTAACGATTCGTTACCGCCCAACGGCCAAGCATGCAGACCTTGGCCGCGTGGTTCGCCCGAAGTTCGCACGTTGTTACGCAGTCACAAAACGTGACAAAATGTCACACGCTGTCACACGCCGATCCGCTCCGGCCCATGATGTCAGGAGTTGCTCGCGTGCTGAATGTCACCAGCGGTGGTGGGTCGGGCCATGAGTCCGGCGATGCTTCGACCGTGTAGGTTTTGACCGCTGACGGCTCAACCTTGGGCGGTGCGATCTTGTGCCGAGTCTGCACAAGCTGCGCGATCGTCCGGGCGATGTTGGCACGCTCGGTGATGTTGTCGGTCTGCTGAAAGTCCCGCGCCAAGCATCGAGTGAGCGAGCGAAGCAAATCTTCGTCCGCCACCTCGAACGATCCACCTGTCTGTGGGTCAATCGCTTTCGGCCCGACCGTCTGCGCTTGCAGGCTTTCGACGGCTCGACGCTCCGCACGGCTCACGACTCGGCTTATGGTCGCCCGGCTCACTCCGTACTCAACGGCAAGTGTCCGCTGCTCTGTGCCTTGCTGGTGAGCTTGCACGATGTCGCTTTGCTGGTCTGCCGTGAGTGCCTGCATAGCGTCGGAGTTTCAACCTAGTTGCACTCAGTTTCAATAGCTTGTCAGCCGTAGCAAGGTCGTGCTACGGCCCGGCGTAGCCATGACAAGGCGAAAATCCGTCGATGTCTTCTATGCCGACCCCAAACGACCCGGCAGTGGGGCACATGCTCGCTGTCTCGGGAAAGGGCTCAATTTAACGAGCGATCGGTATCCTTCGCACCCCGGTCCTTGCTGGAAATGTACGCTAGTCGCCAGGCTAGCAGATTTTTCGGATCAACACGCTCCAGACATTAGAAGTGTGGTGGACAAGTTTGTCCTAAGTCTTAAAGCTCTAAGCGATGCTGCGCGGCAACTACATTGGGCGATCATGATGGAAGGGTTTCTTGTCGATATTGACACAGATTGCATTGAGAAGGTCTGTTCCGAACAATTCGTTACATTTTCACAACAGAGAATAATACTCACAGACCTCATGATTGACAGGGAGTGGAGAATCGGGCCGTCAGAACAGCAGTATAAAAGCAACAAAATCCGATTCCGTTATGCAATGCGAGGGAAATCAGACGAGCATCAAGATGCATACCTTCTCAAGATCCGCAAACTGCTGATTCCGCCGTCAGGTCCAAGCTCCATCGATTTTTCGCGAATCGTCAAAGATGATCCGACATTGCAAGCCAATATGAAACTAGATGAACTTATTCAGTACGCTGTTAGATTGTTCAAAGGGGCACGACTGTTTCAACTCCAGTTTGAGCAAACGCTCGCGCTATGCCAGGTCGCTTTTGGTGTGGATGCCTATGACAGAGCGGCATTTTTATGCGCTGAATTTGGTGTGAGTCAAATGGATGTAGCTAGGGCATGGCATAGTATCCGTAGGGACAAGCAGATTGGACAACCTGAAACGAGTTCTCAGGAATTGGATCAGATAGACGCACTGGCGAGCCGACTTCGGCAGCGCAAACACAGAAAAGCGTGACCATTCAAGTGCTCGGATCGATCTGCTTTCCGTTGGTGACGCGATCTTTGTGACAGAACGGAGCAAAGTCCCCCAACCTTGTCACGGGCTTGTTGGACCGGACGCCTATTTACTAGGCCCATGTCCAATCAGCGACTGTCAAAGACCCGAACCGAAACAGATCCACCCGCTTTCAACCTTCGCCGACTGCGCGCCGCCCTCGATATCAGAGGGGGGAGCGTCGAGGCCATCGCCCGCGATGCGAAACTCTCTTCGCGGCATGTCTGGTTTTGCCTCAATCGCGAGCGGCGAGCGACCGACCGACTCTTAGGAATCATTCGCGCCGCGCTCGGTGAATCGGGCTGGGCATTCGCCACATTGCAGACCGATAGCCTGCATGACGAGGTGGCCCGCCATGGCGCTTGATCTTGCTGGCGCATTGGCCGAAGCGCTCGCAGATCCTCGTGTTGGCGCTGTGCTTGGGAAGCTATTCAAGCCGCTGGTCGCGCAGTCATTGGCGGAGTCTAGCGCCGATAGTTGGCTGACTGCCAAAGAAGCCGCTCGGTATCTATACGGAACCGACGGCAAAACCGAAGCCTTCCGCAAGCTGCGCAACGCCCATAGCGAGCTTGATCGCGTAGGCGTCGGCGAAGGTCGGCAACGTCGCTGGAAACGTGCCGACATTGATCAATACCTAGCCAGTAGTCCGAGAGCACAGCGCCGACGGATTGAGCCCTAGAAACGCGAAACGCCCGACGGTCTAGGTCGAGCGCTTCCAAGGACAGACAAGATGGCCAAGGTAGCTAAACCACCCGACACAGACAAGCCCTCTTTGAAGCATACGCCCTCGCAGTTGAGCGAGCCGACGACAGAGAACCCATTACAAGACACTCGAAAAATGAAAGGAGTTCGTTGTATGGCAGACATACAATCCGAGAAAATCACCTGGCTATGGCCGGGATACCTAGCAGCCGGAAAACTGTCTCTGCTCATCGGCGATCCGGGACTCGGGAAGAGCACGCTAACTTGTGAGATTGCAGCGCGGCTTAGTCTCGGGCAATCCCTCCCAGGTGCGGACCCTATAGCGCCTCTGTCGTGTGGGTTCTGTTGTGCAGAGGATGACCCCGCAGACACGATCCGGCCCCGGCTTGATGCTGCCGAAGTGGACTTACGCCGTGTGTTTGTGTTCGACGATGTGCAGGTGTTTCCGGAACACTTACCGACTTTAGAGGAACACATCCGTCAAAACTCTATCGGGCTTGTGATCATTGACCCGATCATGTCGTTTCTGTCGGGCAAACTGAGTGCGCATAAGGATCAGGATGTTCGCCGCGCTTTGACCCCTCTTACAGAGATCGCGCAGCGGACCGGCTGCGCAGTGCTTGTGGTCATGCACCTTAACAAACAGATGAACGGACCGGCAGTCTATCGCGCCGGTGGTTCCATCGGCTTTGTCGGCACGGCCCGCACCGTGATGTTGCTCGCCAAAGATCCCGATAACCCGGAACAACGGATCTTGGCCCAGGTGAAAAACAACCTGGCTAAAGAGCGTAAGGCGTATCGTTTGAGCCTCGAAAACTCGCCCGGTCATGAGGTAGCAAGGATTCTCTGGCGTGGCGAATGTGAGCAGACCGCTGACGTGCTCTGTGGGCCGCCTGAGAGTGCCGAGAATCGTCTACTGCTTGACGATGCAAAGGACTTCCTTCGCGAGTGCTTGGCCGATGGACCCAAGCCGCGAACGGAGGTTCTGACGCTCGCCAAGCAAGCGGACGTGTCGGAGCGGACCTTGCGTCGTGCAAGACATGCGCTGGGGATTCCCAAGAAGAACGTGTGGGCGCTACCTGTGGAGACTGCGCCACATGGGGCACCATGACCGCAACGGCCAAGCTTCGCGACCTTGGCCGTTTGGCCGCTGCGCTGCTTGTGGCCGTGATGCTAGCGCTGCTTTGTCATCACCGCACGCCACCGCCACTCGTCGGCGACTTCCCGATCGTCGAGCGGTCTAGCCGTGGTCCGGCGCTGGTGACTCTGCCGCACGTCGTCGCCCTGGTAGCTCCATCGGCCCGAGTCCATAGGCGAGCCATGCAGGCGAAACATCAAGGGCTGTCGCGAGCGCTTCGGCAGTCGCGAGTGTCGGCATGGTTCCCCGCTCGACGTTGCCGACAGCGGTATGGCTCAACCCGGCTGCCGTGGCGAGCGCAAGCACCGACAGCCCGCGATCGGTGCGACTCTGCCGAAGTCGTGAGGCCACACCGTCGCAGCGCAAGCCGTCGCTGGGCTGGCTGGTGTCCGCTTCGATGCCGTATGCCAGGAATGCAGGCGACAGCCCGAGTGCGTAGGCGACCCGCTCGACGGTATCAAGGCGCGGAACGTGCCCTTGCTTGCGCTCGAGCAAAAACACCGTGCTTCCATCGAAAAGCCCTGCCGATGTTGCGACGCTGTCAAAGCTCAGGTTTTCCCGTGCGCGCTTTAGGCGTGCGGGCAAGCCAAGGTACAGAGGATTTCGACGACCACGGACCACATCCCCAAGTAGCATGCCGTCGCAATCTGTCGCCACTTGGTGGAGTCTCCTAGGGTCGATGTTGATATTAGTTGCAATCAATGGGAACATTAGGTAACAAGGTGGTACGGGTAGCGATACCCGGAAACGAAACAGGCTCGACGGCGGTGTTTTGCCAATCGAGCCATTTACCCGCGTCGGACCCAAGCCGGGAAGCTACCGTTTGACGCGAACGGAGGGATTATGCCTTGTCATGTCCGAAGTTCAAGTATTTCTCGTCGTCGTCGTATCGTTTCACCGTCGGGCTTGCTATTGAGCCACCCTAAGCCCGCTGCGCTGCTCGACCTGTCCAAGCCCGGTGAGCGCTTTGTGGAACGCTTCATGCGCTGGGCTGCGACTGGCCCCCGTCCGATGTGGTCGCCGCTGGCTGTGGCGAGACGGGAAAAGGTGCTGCTCGTCGCGGTAGCTTGGCGCGAGTGGCCCCATGATGAGCCCTTCGGACTCATCGAGATATCGCTAGCTGGCGACGGGGTGCGCTGGCAGTCGTTCCCGCTCGACCAAAAGCACCTCATGATGGCCATGGTCTCGGACGGTAAGCCCGCTGCGGATCTTGCGCTGACCTTTGGCGAAGTGCTGCGCCATCGCAGAGAGCAAGCCGGGCTGTCCCGATGGGAAGTCGCAGCGCTGGCCAAGCTGTCATGGGGCACCGTCCGCAACGTCGAAACCGGACGCACCGCACCGAAGCAATGGACCGTGCGCTGTCTGTGCGCTGTCGAAGCGCTGCGACTCGTCGAGCCGACGCAAGCAGGGCAAGCGTCATGAACAGACCCGACATCCTGCCCGAGATCGCGGCTGCGCTCGACCTCTCTGCATCCGGTGAGCTGAGCGTGCATGACTTCCTCATCCGCGCCACTACGGGCCGGTCGCCTCTGTTCCAAGCGCTGGCCGTGCTCCGCCAAGGGAAGTCTCTACACGTCGCTGTGGAGTCGGTCCAAGGTTCCTGTTTCGTGCTGTCGCTCTCCCTGGTCAGCAAGTCTCTGAAGTGGCGTCACTACATGAGCCAAGCGGATGCGCGCCAAGCCGTGCTGACAGGGGGAAAGTAGTCATGGGAACCCTAAACAACCGAGGGACCAAAGAGAGTCCCAAGTGGTACTGCCGCTATGTGGATCTCGACGGCAAGCGGAAGCAGGTACGGACAAAGCAGCCAACAAAAGCGCTAGCACAGCGATTCCTAGCCGACATCGAAAGCCGCGTTGCCCGTGGTGAACCTGGCATTCCTGACCGCAAGAAACAGCACGCCAAACACATCACGGTGCGAGAGCTTGTGGCTCGATTCCTAGCCGAGTACAACCCGCCGCGACTCCGTAACAGAGCGCGCTACATCGCCGACATCAAGACCAACTTTCATGCGCGTCTGTTCCCATTCCCACTCGCAGACATGGCCGCTGTCAGCGTCAAGAAACAGGACGTTGCCGCGTACCGGGATGCACTCCGTAAGAGCTACGCAAACTCGACGATCAATCTGACCCTAACCCGGCTCTCTCTGCTCTTTAGCTGGGCGATGGATTGCGAGCTTATCGAGTGCCGGAACCCGTGCGAAAAAGTGCAGCGCATGAACACCACTCCCAGCGAGGAATACTACACCCGCGAACACGCCGAAAAGCTGCTATCACCGGAGCATCTTCACCCGATGGTAGCGACGGCGTTTTACACCGGAATGCGCATCGGGGAACTGTACGGACTCCGCTGGGAATGCGTCCGTTTTGACATCGGCGCAATCGTCGTGAAAGCGAGCTTCACCGGGCTACCCAAGAATGGGAAGGCGCGCACCATCCCGATCCATGCAGAGCTGAAGCCGATCCTGACCGCGTGGCGTGAGCAGTGCCCACAGACTGCGCAAGGGCTGGTGTTTCCGGTACAGACTCGCACCGGGTATCGCATGGGTAGCAGCGACGATGGCCGAAGCATCCGCACAAGGTTGGAAGCTGCGAATGTCCCAAGCACCTTCCTTCGCCCATGGCACGCGATGAAACACACTGCAAGCACGCTCATGGCAGAATCGGGAGTGCATCCCAGCGCAATCGACATCATCACCGCGCACTCGTCAGGAACGAACCGAATCACCGCCGCATACACCCACGTTACGAACCTTGCGTTCCTATCGCGAGAACTGGCCAAGATGACGCTGAAGCCGCGTGAATCCGCCCAGATCATCCCGCTTCACTCAGCCCTCCGTCAGCAAGCCTAGACCGCCCTTGGCCGTCTCTCCAGCTTCGCCGCTTCCCCCTTCGCCGCCGCCGCGCTGCGAACCCTCCCCAAACGGAGTAGCCTGACCGCAACGGCCAAGCTTCGCGACCTTGGCCGTTTGGCCGTTTGGCCGTTTGGCCGTTTGGCCGTTTGGCCGTTTGGCCGTTCGTGCTGGCTAGCCGCAAAACAGCCCAAATGGACCACATGTGGACCAAACCACGGACGTTTAAAACCATCACCGACGGCAAATCGGTGACTTCGGAGAGTATACTCCAGACAGTCGCCGATCTGGCTTCTCCTGATGACCGCTCTCAGGCACCGCCGTACCTTTGAATCGTGTGACGAGCTGCTGGCTTCCCCAAACGCTTGCCTTGCCACTGTCCTCGAAGAGGTTGACAACACAAGCGGCCTCGGGAGCCCTGAGCACGCGCTTGACCTCGTCCTTGAGCACTCCCTTGACCTCGACCTTGACCGTGACTGTGACCTCGACCTTAGGCGGATTGATGGCCCAGAAGTCGCCAAACGCGACCATCGCTCAGCCTTTCGAGATCGTCATCTGAAACGAGCCCGTCGTCGATTTCGCCACTTGGTCCTGCGAGTGCGCAGGCTGGACCGATGAAGCGGTGGCGGCGACCAATGCCAACCGGATGAGAGTGTTCTTGAGCATGGAGCCCTCCTGTCTGTGTCTGAAGATGCACGGTCATGGTGCTCAGACGTCTATGACGAAGTCAACGCTCTTCCAGCCTCCATCGGCTCGTGAGTTCGTAATTACAGGCAGATAAGAGGAGTTTTCTCTGCATCTTAACGGGACTCAGTGGGGTAGTGAGCCAAAGCGAGGGAAGAGCTGGCGCAAGGTATGAGCGCTGGCCTGATCACCCTGTGCGCGGGAGGCTTGCAGTGCCACCACCGGACACCCGCACAGTCCGCAGTCGGCGTGGGAACCGAATGTACAGGGCTTCTTTTCGTGCAGCCTGTGATCAAATGCAACCGCCGAGTGGGAGTAAATACATGTCTGTTGGAGCCGCAGATTCCCAGGTCGAAATCCCTCCAGAGACTCCATGGTGTTCAGCAAGAGCCCTGGATAACGAGGAATCAGCTCTTGCAAGTGATCAATGGCGCGGTTCCTTCCATCACCATCAACACGCAGCGGATCTCCAGGCAATCCGACGTAGAAGCCCACCAAGATCGCTAACGCTCCGACTTGTTCACGAAGTGCAGCCAGCGCGTCAATCGCCGTCAGGTTCTGCGTACACAGGGTAGTGGAAATCGCAAAGCTGTGCCGTGGCAGTACGCGGGTCTGCTTGTAGGTTCGCGCAAAGCTGCCCGATCCGCGCAGCTCATCATGAAGGTGAGAAGGACCATCGATCGAAACCAGGATTCCAGCGTGCAGATACAGATCGGGAGGAATCGACACCGTGCCAGAGGTCGCGACCGCGTTGCGGTGAAACAGCGCCATTGCAGACCAGAGCAGCTTCTGCCGCAGGAGTGGCTCGCCACCAACCCAGAACGCCGATCGCAGACCGTACTTGTCACGCAAGGAAGTCAGCCGTTCCAGAAAGATCCGATCCGGTAAATCGATGTTGCGACGCTTGCTGCGATCCATGTAGCAGTGCGCACAGCGCAGCGGACAGCGTTCCGTTAGATCAAAGACAGCGATGGGTCGATGGGTCTGCATCGGCTATAAGAAACACTTTCTATGCCTCATATTATCGACCCAAGCTCCCTTGCCATGCAAGAGACTCTTCACAGATCTACGGTGTCACATCGAGCTAGTCCTGCTGCGGACAGCAGGCTGTCTCCAGCGCAGCCGACTGCGGAAGCACTCTCCCTACCGCGTTACGGACCAGTCGCTTGGTCAAGCGGGCCACCTCCACAAAGTCACGAGGTCGGATCGGCTCAAAGAACGATCCATCCTGCATGTCCTGAAACAACTCTCGGTACATCGCCAGCACGCGCTCTCGATACTCTGGATCGATGCGCACCGCTCTGTCGGCATACTGATGACAGTGTCCACACTGCTCGCAGTCCACGTCGATGCATGAGTTGCGCAAGAAGCGATCGATGAAGCCATCGAGCTTGCGATTGTCGAGGTAGAGAGCGTTCGGTCCTTGGCGCGGATACAGCAGTCCCATCGCTTGTCCAAGCTCTTGCAGCTTCGGTACCTTGGCCAGATTCACCTGATCGGGTTTAAAGAAGTACTTGAGTGCCCTACCAAAGGAGTAAGCGTCGCGTGACGCAGCGGTTGTATAGGACTCCTTCGGATAGTTAAACGGCAACACCAAGTCGAAGAAGTTGCCGTCATAGCGACGCTCTGCATAGGCACGAACTCGTCTGAGCAGCTCTGGCGTCGGTGTATTCCGTTCCACGATCTTGAAGTTGTGAAAGCCGAGCGACTCGTAGTGGTGAAGATCTTCAGGACGAATCCAGTTGGCGCGCACGTAGTTTACCGGCTCACGCAGCCGATAATCGAGACAGAACAGCATGTGATAGTCGAGCGGAAACGCCTGCTTGCGACTCCCTTGCTGCTGAGATCCGTGCGACAGACTGGCGGCATGGGTTCCTGCAATCGCACAGTCTTGACGGCAGGAGTTGTTGACGATCAAAGACAGCTCACACCGCACCGCTTCCCGAATGGCGCGCAGGGCCGAAAACTCACGGGCGAACGCAGTCTCATTGAGCACGATACAGTCGGCCCCGTGGTCTTCCCAGAAGCGCGCCTTGCGAACAGAGTCGGTAAAGCGATGCGCGCTGATCCGAACCTTAAACTGTGGATAGCAGCGCTTTAGCATCTGCAACAGATAGATCTGACCAACGGTGATGCTGTCAACTTTGATTTCCGCTAGCCAGTCGAGTGTCTTACGGATCGCACGCTGTCCTTCGCGGGTGTACTCCGCATTCCCCATGCACATCGCGTTGAGCAGGTAGTTAAACTCGATGCCCATCGCATGCGCTTTGCGGACTGTCTGCTCGACCTTCCTTTGATCGACGTTCGGGAGATAAAAGGAAGGTCTGCCACCGCCTGCAAAGTCTTTGGTGACCTTTCCGTAGACTTCATAGACCGGATACCCCTTGAGTCCATCCAGCAGATCATCGTCGAAGTTACAGGCAACGCTAAGTCTCATGATCACTTTCCTTCGTTACGCAGTACGTGCGGTGGTAGTAGGAACTTCATCGCAGGCCAGTGCCTCAAGGTTTGCTCGCAAGCGACTGCGAACGAACCGCTGAAGCTGTGCGAAGTCCGCAAGGTTTAGCTGCTGCTCGGCATCAGACTGCGCAAGATCTGGATCGGGATGGACCTCAATCATGACCGCTGCCGCACCGACCGCGAAGGCCGCACACGCCAGATCGGACAAGATGTCTCGTCGACCAGCAGCATGACTGACATCGACGATCACCGGCAGTCGACTCGCCTTTTGTGCAAGGGGAACGATCGACAGATCCAGCGTTCCGCGAGTCTCTCTTGCAAACGTACGAATCCCGCGCTCGCACAAGATGATGCGCTCACTGCCCGCAATCGCGATGTGTTCCGCAGCGTGCAGCCACTCATCCAGAGTGGCGCTCAGACCTCGCTTGAGCAGCACTGGCATTCCGGTCTGTCCCGCCGCACGCAGCAAGTCATAGTTGTACATGTTGCGCGTACCGATCTGAATGATGTCGACATAGCGTGCGACCACCTCGAGGTTGTGCGGACTGGTCGCTTCGCTGATCGAGACGAGCTGATGGCGACGACAAGCATCTGCCAGCATCTTGAGTCCTGGCTCTCCGAGTCCTTGAAAAGTGTGTGGAGAAGTCCTTAGTTTGAACGTCCCACCACGAAAGAATCGGACTCCCATCGCTGCGAGTCCAGCAGCGGCTTGCTCGATCTGTTCTGCACTCTCAACCGCACAGGGACCAGCGATGTAGATGGGTCTACCATCGCCGATCACGTGGCCGCGAACCGACACCGAAACCTTCGCGCCATGGGCCGCGCTGACACAGAGCTTCTGCTGACCACTGCGATCCTGAAGCATGACGCTGGCATCGAAAATCTGTCGAAACAGAGCGCGTACGGTTGCCGCATCGAGCGGTCCTTGATTGCTCTGCACCAGGTGATCCAGAAGCTGTGACTCCCGATATGGATCACGCGTAGGAAGACTGAGCCGCCGCTTTTCTTTGGCGATTTCCAGTACTCGCGCCGTGCGCTGGTTGAGGTGAGTGAGTAGCTCGACACTCAGCGCAGAGATCTCTTCGCGAAGGCGATGAATCGTTTCAGACATGCAATTCCTCCTTCAGTAGGAGAGCGCAGAGTGGCTGCGCACAGCAAGCCCGAAAAAACCACCCCTTCCAACGAGAAATAGAGCACTTTCTGTTTCCCAAAAGGTGCTATTTAGCACGCACAGAGTAGGGCATCACGCACGGTTCATCCCGCTTCCGCACCGATCCAGTCAGCGCTGATCAAATGTACTCTGCATTCGGGTTCCGAAGCAGTGCGGAGATGAACGGTCTTCGCACTGTGGCAGTTCAGGAACGCACAAAGCAGAGTCGATTCTAATATAAGAATCATTCTATATGACTCTTATTGCGATTCCGCACGAACTCGAACGTCCCCCCTTGAGTTGCAGAGAGCAGATGAAGCTTCTTGTCGCGGATTCCTTCCTCCGGCCAAAGCACTCCCGGTGCGACCCGATCTTGGAGAAGCTCCTCTGCCTGTGCCACGACAGCAGCGCCGATGGACGCGAGGGTATCCTGGTGAGCATAGCGTAGGCGTCGTCGCTGGCCATCACGGAACTCGGCTTCCACCTCGATCGCAATCGCTGCTCCGACAAAGCGATCCACGATCCGAATCAGCGGCAGCAGCGGCGCAACAAAGGAGGCAACTCTCCGCCGATCAGCGAGCCATGGTCGAAACAGCGTGCAGACCCAGCGAGTGGCATGGTTCCATAGTCCAGGAGAGGTTCCGAATCGAGCCACCACGTTGGGAATCCGATAGGTTTCAAAGCAAGAGGTGACTTCCGGTAGCTCTAGGAAGTAGCAGGTTCGTCTTCCCACCGGAGGCAGAAACGAAAGTGCTTGGCCCCCAGTGAACGCACGTCGCTCGACACGCTGGCCTGCGACAAACTCAGTAGCTGGCACCGTTCCTAAGATGAACGTAGAGGCCATCACCGCAGGGCCCGAGCCTCCTGAACCGGCAATGAAATAGGAAAACGACATACTCTCGACGGGAGCCGTCTCTGCAAGCAGGCCCGCCATTACATTTGACAGACCAGGAAAGACGCCGCCATTCACCAAAGCACAGACACCGCGTTCCGCAGCTCGACTAGACAGTGCGCGTGCCTTCTGTGCAAACAAAAGCTCGTCTGCGATGTCCAGGTATCGGACTCGGCAGTCGATGGCAGACTCAAGCACCGTAGGATCTGAGCCCTGAAACGGACCGGCTGCATGAATGACAAGCGCAGCTCCATCTATCAGGGAGCGGAGTGCCCGAGCGTCCTCCCGATCGACCGCTTTGAACCGCGCACGCTCCCCAAGCTTTGAGACAAGGCGTAGGCCACGAGAGCGATCACGACCTGTCACGGTCACTTGAACATCTGGATGCAGACTGAGCAAGTGAGCCGCTACTGTCGAGCCAATTCTTCCGGTGCCGCCAACGATGATGATGCTTCGCATGAGACAGAACTCCATGAGATCTACGACCGAGGTCGGACGCACACGCCGACGTGATAATATTAATAAATTGAAATGCCTAATTTTTTGCTTGGCCAGCGCGAGCCCATCTTTTATCTTCGGCCTGGTTCGTGGACTCGATGGCTTTCATACGGCGCGTCGGCACCAGGGCCGCTCGCTCGCTCACACAATCCCCCGCTCGCTTGCTGTTGTTGGGGGTGATGCTGTTTGCGCTGCTAGATCTGGGCCGCTCGGTGTACGCCCGCTTGGGATATCGCCATCCGACACAGCCGTTTTCGGGAGAGCCGTTTGATCGGGACTTTCCATGGCCGCCAGGATCGCATCAGGAGCGTTCACTCCCCATCGGCCAGCGGCTCTACGGTCGCTACTGCGCGTCATGTCACGGAGTCACCGGCAACGGACTCGGTCCTGCTGCTGGCAACCTGATCCCACGGCCCCGCGACTTTCGCTTGGGATCGTTCAAGTATCAGTCAACCCCTCGCGGCGTTGCTCCATCAGATGAAGATTTGGTGCGAGTCATCGGGCGCGGACTCCGGGCCAGTGCAATGCCGCCATTCGATGATCTGCTGAGTCCTCAAGAAATCCGAGCTGTGGCTGAGTACGTGAAGTCTTTTGCGCGAACGCCGTATGCTGCGCCTCGGCTGCCGGTCGTAATTCCGGCACAGCCAACGACTACTCCGGAGAGCCTCGCAGAAGGAAAGCAGCTCTTTGCCCGAGCTTGCGCAGTCTGTCACGATGATGCAGCAGTGGGCATCAAGACACGAATCGACCCAGCACGAACAAGCTGGGGAGCGCGAGACCTAAGCGCTCCTTGGACGTGGCGAGCCACCGACTCCCCGGCTCAGCTCTGGCTACGGATCACGCTTGGAATTGATCCCGGCGGGATGCCAGCGGCGCTTCATCTGACAGAGACAGAGCGGTGGAAGATTGTGCTGTATGTCGGTACCCTCTCTCGACCGGCACCGGGACAGCCAGGCAGTGAGCTGCGCGGACTCGGTCAGCAGAGTGATCCTATAAAACGTGGTGAGTACCTGACGCGAACTCTGACCTGTACCTACTGCCACACCGAGTCTGTGGTACCGATGAACTACAATCCGCAGCGCTTCCTGGCCGGAGGAGCGGCAACCCGAGCGTATCCCGATGGAACGGTGATCAGTCCGAACATCACCCCAGATCGGAAGACAGGGATCGGAAGCTGGCAGGAGTCCGAGATCATCCGGGCGCTCACGCATGGTCGAACGCCCACGCGCAGCCTCGACCTTTCGTTCAAGCAGTGGTTCTTCTTTCAGTTTGATCCGAGCGATGCTCAAGCCATTTCTCGCTTCCTACAGAGAGTACCTTCCCAGCGATATCGAATCCCCCCACCGCTCCGCTATGGCGTCATTGAGACAGTCATCGCGAAGCTAGTCCGACTTCCTCTCATTACGCCAAGTGAACTCAAGATTCCTGTTCCGACCGGACCGTTTGCGGAGTCCGATGGAGGACTGTTCCCTTGGGACTGGCCTCAAGAGCTGCTGGTCTTGCTCCAGTGGTTCGTGGGCATTGGTGTGGCTGTCGGACTGATGATACTGGCCTGGCAGAGACGACGAAAAGGAGGGCTGCTGTGGACCCCCGCAAGCCGTCGTATGAGCGCTGCCTGTCTGATTGTGTCGATCGTGGTGGCTGTGGTGTACAAGCTCAATGTCTTCATCCCGCGTGAGGCGATGGTGCGGTTCATGGACACCGAACTATGGCGTCCACCACCTGAGCTATCGAGTGGGCGAGCGGACTCCCAAGCTCATCGCACCCAGCTTGCAAGGGGTCGCTACCTGTATCAGGTGGCGTGTCTATTTTGTCATCAGATAGATGGGGCCGGTGGTGATCGACTTAGTGATCCATACGCAGGGGGATTTACGGTTCGCAACATCAGCTCGCATCGTACTCTCGGAGTGGGCGCATGGAGTGATGAACAGCTCGAGCGAGTGATCCGAAGCGGAATCGCCAAGGATGGTCAGCAGATCTTCTGGGGCTTTATGCCATGGGACATGTTTTCAAACTTCGATGACGCGGATCTCCGCTCACTGATTGCCTATGTTCGTACGATGCCTGCCGTCGAAAAGCTCGCAGCCCCACGCGAGTTACCACGGCCTGACCATCCTCCAGAGATCACGTGGACCATCGACATGTCTCGCATCCTAGATCGCATCCGAACACGATTCCCGATCGGAAGACGAACACCGTGAGCGGACAGTGATCCTGCTGACTGCTCTCCAAATAGACACTTTTTAAAAGCATAATATAGATGTCAACCGCGTCGACCTCTACCGCCTTGGCTTTTCGGCATAGATTTGAGGGGCCTTTCTTTCGTGAGCTGATGCTCGGTGGCATCAAGCACATTCCGAGCTGGCTTCAGCGCCTGACCATGCCGCTGTGGGGAGGTATCTTCTACCTTCTTTTGTCGTCTGCACGGCGCGCAGTGCTACGCAACCTGGCGGTGATTCTTGGGCCAGCGACGCTTTGGGAAGCTCATCGTCGCGGCTGGTCCTTATTTCGCCAGTATGCTCAGATGATCACCGATACCTACAAGGTGTATCTCGGGAGTCCTTTGGTCATGGAAGTAGAGTCGCTGGGACGCACTCCTGAGCTGCTGCGACTGCTCAGAGAGCGGGGAGGAATCCTCGCGACTGGACACATTGGCATGTGGCAGGTGGGTCCGCTGCTCAATGGCTGGCAGGAGCTGCCACCATTTTATATGGCCCGTGCAGAGGAGCCCAATCCGCTGGTTCAGCAGTGGGAACAGAGATTTCGAGAGCACACCCGTACCATCTACACCTCAGCCTCCCCGTTCTCTGCGCTCGCACTTGCCAAGGTACTTCGTGAGCGCTGTGTGGTGGGAATGCAGATCGATCGAGTGCTGGGAGATCACACAGTGACCGTGAACCTGTGTGGTCGTCGCGCCCGCTTTCCTGCTGGACCAGCACTGCTATCTCGTGTGACGCAAGTGCCGCTCGTTCCCAGCTTCTTTGTGGTGGATGACCGAGAGGGAACGCGACGACTTGTGCATCATGTTGGTCCGGCAATCTTCGTGGAGCAGAGCAGTGATCGAGAGGCAGACATTCGCTGCGCAACCCAGCAGCTTGCGGCTGTCTACGAGCAGATCATCACGCGCTATCCGACTCAGTGGTATCAGTTTTTCGACTTCTTCGACGTCCCAGAGGATCGAGCGAATCACACGGAGGACGAGCCATGCGTGTCCTGTTGATCTCTGCCAACCGTGAACAACTTCCGTCGGTGGTGATTCCACTTGGAGTTCTCTGTGTTGCTGCGCACCTTCGTATCCACCACGATGTGCGAGTGCTTGATCTGTGCTTTGAACAGGATCCACATGCCGCCATTGCCAATGAGATTGAGAGGCACGCACCACAAGTGATCGGCTTTGGGATTCGCAACTTGCACGACAACGCCTATCGCTCCCAAACCGAGGTCATCGCCGACTATGCCAAGCTGGTGGCCACTGTGCGTCAGCTCTCGTCTTCACCACTGGTCTTGGGAGGAGCTGGCTTCTCACTCCGTCCCCGCGAACTGATGGCACAGCTTGGGGCTGACTACGGAGTGATTGGTGAAGGAGAGCGTGTACTGTCCTATCTGGTCGATGAGCTTTCGGCAGGTCGACAGCCTCCACGCTTTCTCGATCATGAATCACTTCGTTCTGTGAATCCGCGTGGGCGCAGTGAGCTGGATCAGCTTCCCCTGCCCGCACGCGATCTGGTCGACCCACGCTACTACTTGCTCGATGGAACAGAGAACATTCAGACCAAACGCGGCTGCGCATTTCGCTGCGCGTATTGCGACTATCCAGACCTAGAGGGAAGTGTGGTCCGCCTCCGTGATCCAGAGCGTGTGGCGGATGAAGTCTTCATGCGGGCACAGGTTCCCAATGTCTCTTTCTTATTCTTTGTAGACAGTGTCTTTAACGTCCCACGTCGCCACTCGCTCGCAGTCTGTCAAGCGCTTACTGCTCGCGGAGCACCGCTTCCTTGGGTGGCGTATGTCTCTCCCGTGCAGCTCGATGAGGAGTTGGTGTCTGCAATGGCACAGTCCGGCTGCATCGGCGTAGAGATCGGCTCTGATGCAGGAACTCGTGAAGGACTCAAGCGACTCCGCAAGCCGTTTGGACTAGAGGAAATCGTACGCGCTCATCACTTGCTACGGAAACACGGAATCAGTGACTGTCATACGTTCGTAGTGGGAGCGTTTGGGGAGACGGTGGACGAGGTCAAACAGACACTCGATTTCGTCGCGCACCTAGATCCCGATGTGGCAGTGTTCATCGTCTTTCATGAAGATCGTGAGACACTTGATCCACAGGTTGCTCCCCACCGCAGCGCGATCCTGGCGCTCCTGGCGAAGGAAGCGGCACATCATCCCGGCTGGGTTGTACCTGAGCTGGAGCTGCGTCTCAGTGGTAAGCTGCTGCGCTTTCTGCGTGAACACAGGCTACGGGGACCATCCTGGCTGCACCTGGCTGAAGCACGAAGACGAAGCCGAAGCGAGCAAAGGAGTATTCCGTGCTGATTCCGTTTCTGTTTGGCGTACTCGATATGCTCCCTCTGCCAGAGCCACCGGCTGCTGAAGCCCCGCGCTGGCGCGTCGTCAAGACCGAACAAGGAATTACGTGCCGTATCGCATTGGTCGACGGTGCAAGGGTTCCGTGGGGTGAAGCAGTAGCCGAGATTGCGCGCCCGCTGGAGGATGTCGCATCGCACCTGCTTGACTTTGAAGGAGCCCGCAAGTTTATTCCACGCGCAGCGGAAATACGGACACTAGAACGAGGCCCCGACCAAGCCCTGGTTTACTATCGAATCCATCTGTTGTGGCCGATCTCTGATCGCGACTGGACCATACGGTATCGCTTCTCGATGTCAGAACAGAAAGGCTTCGAGATGGTCTGGAGTGAACTCAATGACCTCGGACCCAGAGTGCAAGATACCGTCCGCGTGACGCTCGTCCGAGGTCTGTGGCAGCTTACTGCGACCGCGCACAAGACCACCCACGCTCGGTATGTGGTCCTTTCGGACCTAGGTGGTCGACTTCCGATGCCGGTGATCGAACAGACCGCGTGGCGACAGCCGCTTGAAACGATCAAGGGCATTCGGAGAGCGCTGGGGGTTGGTCCGTAGAGGCTGTGCTGATGCAGCCATCGCATGAAGGTGGGACTCCGGTCTGTCGCGTATTTACCTCGCTCCAGTTCGGAATCGACAGGACTGCCGGATCGGAAGAGGCAGAGACGCGCTCTGCAAGCGGACGAATCAGTCGCTGATAGAGGTCTTCTCCTACCCGCGACAACAGAGATTGTCGACTCCCTTGAAGAGCGAAGATGGACTCTTGACTGTCTGAAGACGCAGTCGTTCGGTGCTCAACTCGAAGCAAACCCGGCTGCTGAAGGAGTCCGAAACGCGACAGCAGATCACTCCCAAAGCCGCTCGCTAGGACCAGCGGTGTCACCAGTCGATCGGTTAGCGTTTGCGGTCCAATGACTCGCTCCATGTTCTGCGCAAGCTCTGCCACGCGATGTCGAGCCGCTGCTGAGCGGAGCAAAAGCGGAGCCGCCCCGAGTGTCATACGGATCGAAGGTAGGAGTCTGCGCAGTCGCTCTGATCTGGCGCGCAGCAGCGGACTTGGGGAATGACGCAGGTTTTCAACGCCAGTTAGCCAAGTCTGCGCCAGTCGATACACGCTGGGACCAAGCCGAGCGAAGTCTTCACGATACAGTTCCGCTTGCAGCGACTCTAATGATTTCGGGGTGAAGTGCGGGTGCTTGAGATGCAGAGAGAATCCATCCCAGCGACGGAGATCTGGACTCTCTTGATACTGCGGTAGGAACTTCTTGGCGCGAGCCACCTCCTCAAAGAAGGGAGTCCCAGGAAAAGCAAAATAGATGAGGAACTGACACAGTGCCGGCTCCAGGCTCATCAGCTCCGCAAATTCTGACCATACTTGCTTGGTGTCTTGATACGGAAAGCCGACGATCATCGAGCTGAGCACAGCGATTCCATGGCTGCGTAGGTCGGCGTACAGCTCCCCGATAGGACGTCCGTTTAGTTTTTCGTAACCGGACTGCTTGCCTTCAAACGCGGTCCAGATGAGATCGAAGCCCATCTCGGCGATCTCCGCAGCGGTAAATTGGGACAGTCCCTTGATGCTTCCGAATCCGAGCAGAGACAGCGCCTTGCCGCCTTTGCGAACTGCATCCAAAAACTCTTCGGCTCGACGCCGATACAGAAAGAAGTCTTCATCAATGACCGCCCAGGCGTTGAGCTGATAGCCGTCTTTGTTCGCACGCTTTTGGGATTCCATCATCGCGTCGTACAGTGCGTAGCCGTCCGGTACCAAGCGGATGTGTTTGCGGCGAAAGAAGTGCGACGTGCAGCAAAAGTCACAGCCGTTGGCGCAGCCGAGTCCTGCTGCAACATGTCCAACCACCGTCGGTTGCTGATAGCCAAGGACAGAGGTCGATGGCACAGGCGAGTAGGCGGGCAGAATCGGTGCGGTGGTATCCTCTGCCAAGATGCGGCGCATAAACGTCACGCCCTCTTCGCGGCAGATATAGTCCGCATAGGGACGCAGTAGCTCATCAGGAAGGACGGTTCCGTAGCCTCCCAAGACAATCTTACTGTGCGGTGAATGGCGACGAATGAGCTTTGCCATCGTCCGTACTTTGTGGAACGTAGCGACGACAAAGTTGATGCCAACATGGGTGTAGTGATGACGCTGTAGCTCGACACGTAGCTCTCGCAGCGACGGATAGTGAAGCACCACCGCAGGAGCGCGGAGGTTGTGAGCAATCAGATCAAGCCCCCACACGCGAATCACCTGCCGCAGCGAAAAGCCACGCTGGGCACGGGTAATCTGCGCATGAAACAGCTCTGCCCCTACCGATGAACCCTCACCGGGACCACCAAAAGGACGGACCACGCTGGTCAGAAGGATGTTGGCGCGTTGACTCACGATGAATGCCTCCAAGAAGAACACGGAGTCTGCGCCTACTGTGTCACCAGAACATCATGGCTAGATAATAATTAGGTAATTTCTATGAGTAATATATAGATCCACCGAACCACTCCGAATTCCCAATCCATCTCTGCCAGGGCAGAGGTTCGCTCTACGTGGGCTCGTCATCGTCAGGTCCAAGGATCTCATCATCCGCGAAGGCCTGTGGTGTAACGGAGCGCCAGTGTCGCACGGCATCCGCGTCTACCCAGACCGCATCGCTCTCCACCCATGCATCGAAGCGATGGATCGACTCCCCTTCCACCCCAGCGCTTACGCCCGATCCGCAGTGAAAGTCCCAACCGTGAAAGGGACAGATGAGCAGCTCGCCATCAATCCGTCCACCAACCAGCTTTCCTGCACGATGCGGACAGCGACCCTCCAGCACGCTTACACGATCATCGTGACGAACAACCACCAGATCAACCTCCGCCACCCGGACACCGTGCGGACGACGATCGGTAAGCTGGCTCCAGGTGGCCACCTTCACAGGCTGCTGTCTTTCCTTGTTCATGACGACTCATCCGCTGTCTCTGTTAACAAAATGCGTGCGTAGCTTCTGCGGCCATCCATCGCAATCTCATCCAACGTCTTGACCACCCGCTCGATGGTCAAGCGCCGCGCCATCGCCGCGTTGGTCTTACACACCACATCGTACAGTGGTGGGCGAGGCGCTCGGGTGGCTTTTACAAACGCCTCAACGTCATCCATCTTCATGTACTGATTGTCGCTCCCTCGTCCTGCGTACAGAGCGTCCAGTCCATCCAACCGGACCCACTGAATCGTCGGGTCGGGTGCGCGCCGAAACAGAGGCACCATTCCGTACATGTTCGTTTCGACAAAAGACAGCGAAGGATGGAGCGGAGCACAGGCAAGTACGATCTGTCCCATCTGCGCGTGTCCCAGATCCGTTAGATCCATGCAGAACCGTCGCCAAGACTCCGGCTCTGCTTCGATCACGGGCAGGATCACCTGAGCCACAACCTGCTGCGGATCTGCTGCAATCTGCGCCATTCGATCGATCAGCGGCTGTAGTTCGAGCGTCTCCGCAAGATATACGTAGCGCTGAGTTTGTCCGGCACGACGACCCTGACGGGCATAGGGACAGAAGGACGATCCTTCGATGAACTCGTGAAGATAGCGATCGTTGATGCGCAGCGCTTCCTGCTCCAGCATCTGCCGTTGCCAGGGAGTCAGTGGTCCGAGCGCCTCGAACGGAGGCTCTATCACAGGTCGTCGAAACAAGATCGCTCACCAGAATATGAAGCATTAGTAATGCATCATTTTCAGGTGAGGTAAAGCGTGCTGCGAAGCTACGACGAGAAGCGCGGCAAAAGGATATGGTTTTCGAGATGAACGTGCGTGAACACATCGCTCTCCATCTGTTTCAGCTCTGAAAACAGTGCGCGGTAGCTGTTGCAGGCCCACTCAGGAAGCGTGAAGTCATCGCTGGCAGTGCGGATACTCTGAAGAATCTTGGCAACCGTCAGGTGGTCTTCCATCATGGTCGCAAGGAACTTGCTGACTTGCTCCCGGTTGGGCTGCTCAACGGTAAGTGCCGGAAACAGCGACTGTTCCTCGTCATCTAGGTGCGGAAGCAGCGCTGCGGCCAGCTCCTCAACAGCGGTCGCCAGGTCTCGAAGCTTCGGGTTGTGGTCCCCGTGTACGCGGCTGACCTTCGCGGCAAGCGCTCGCACGAACGGTAGCGCCCGTCGGAGGTACTCATGGTGCTTCGCGATGATATGCGCGACCAGCCGCTGGGTACTCAGCTCGCGGAGGTCCACTTGGGGGAAACCTTGGCGCTCCGCAATGGCCAAAGACAGCTCTCCAACAAGAGCCTCCACATCGAGCTGCTTGGCAGTCGCTGCGGCCTCGACGCTCAGCTTGCCGCCACAGCAGAAGTCGATGCGGTGACGCTGGAAGACCACAGCGCACTCAGAATGATCGAGGACGAGGTCGGCGATGGATTGGTGACGATCGAGCATGGGGTTCTCCTGGCTGCCAGTCATAGCATCCTGCGTGCCACAGCAGATGACCGAACTTGTCGAACTGCTACTGACGCTGTCTTGGCAAGGAGTGTTCGACTTGTTCCACTGGTCGTTCCATAATCTAACAGATGGAACAGGTAGCGAATCCCACCTGCAATGTCTGCGGCCTGGTCCCGCTTGTGCCACGGCTCCAGGGGGCGACGCACGTTATCGCGAGGAGCACGGCGATGCAGACCCTCCTTAAGCGTGCAGCTCGCTTCGCAGCGAGGGATGCCTCGGTGGTCATTCTTGGTGAAACGGGGACGGGTAAGGAGGTCGTTGCGCGAATTCTCCACGCCAACTCAGTGCGAGCGAAGCAGCCGTTCATCGCGGTCAATGTAGCGGCCTTGCCCACGGAGCTACTCGAGTCGGAGCTGTTTGGTCATGGCAAGGGCGCGTTCACCGGGGCTGCAACGGCCCGCCGTGGACTGTTCGAGGCGGCAGACAAGGGAACGCTGTTTCTCGATGAGATCGGCGAGATGCCGCTCACCCTTCAAGCGAAGCTGCTCCGCGCTCTTCAAGATGGGGAGCTGCGACGGGTCGGCGAAAGTGAGTCCTTCGCCGTCGATGCCCGCATCATCTGTGCGACGCATCGGGATCTGGCCGCACGCGTTCGAGAGGGAAGCTTCCGCGAGGATCTCTACTATCGGCTGAAGGTGCTGACGCTGGAGATTCCACCACTGCGTGAGCGACAAGAGGACATCATTGCTCTGGCGAGTCACTTCCTTGCGGAAGAGAAAACCACAGCCGCCCTTTTTTCCGCAGCGGCCCAAGAGCGACTCCTTGCGCATGAGTGGCCAGGCAATGTGCGCGAGCTACAGAATGCCGTCAAGCACGGTGCCGCACTGGCGATAGGAAGCGAAATCCTCGACGAGGATTTTCCTGACGAGCTGCGGCGATCTCGCACTCCGCAACCAGCAGAGACTCCCGCCCCAACACCGCTGCGAACGCTGGATGATGTTATGCGCCAACACATTCTGTACGTACTCAATGCGTGTGGAGGCTCCCAGTCCGAAGCCGCACGTATCCTTGGTATTGCTCGCAACACGCTATGGCGCAAGCTCCGCGAATTTGATGTCTAACCGTCTACACCCCCTCTACTCCGAAACCCAGACGCACGAAGGTGCCTTGATAGATGAAGATGACGGGTGGACCCGCGATGGTACGTAGCAGCGTGGGACAGTTGTTTTCGCTAAGAGCCCCTAACAAAACGATCCAACCAAGAATCTGAAGGAGATGAGGCAGCAGGCGAGTTGTAGGAAGCCTCTGTGGATGTCTGAGCGACGGTCGTAGCGGATGAGCAGACGGCGGAATCGGTGGAGCCAGGCGAAGGTGCGCTCGACTTTCCAGCGGTGGCGACCGAGGCGTTCGCTGGATTCTTTTTTCGGGCGAGCGATGCGGGGAATGATGCCTCGCGGGTAGGATGTTCAAACGCTGTTTCGGTGCCATGGCCAGGGAAGTGAGCGCCTGAACCGTGCCCAAGTCGGCGACGGCACAGGATATTCTACTCCAGACAGTCGCCGATCTGTAGGGAAAATAACAAGTGTTTTTGTCTGTGATGGGTCGACGGACAGGCCGATGGCAGGGGGCTCGTTGGCGAGGCTGGGAAGGTCGGCGGTGTTGGGGGGCGAGCTTAGTTCGACCAGCTCGATGGGATAGGATCGACCGCTGCTTGATCGCTCCAATCGGCTGAATCGGGGAGAGGTGGGGGCGCTCGGGCGGGGAATTGGGAGGGGGCCTGGGCTGGTAGGCCAAGGTGGTTGAGAATTTTCTGGGCGGTCTTGGCCTCCGTGATCATCGACAGGAGCTGGCGACGACCTCCGCAGCGAGAGCAATGAAGCACATCGATCGCGAAAACACGACGAAGAAGCGACGCCCAATCGAGTCGGGAACGGGGCGGCGGCGGCGTTTGTGCAGAGGTGGTGGCTGACGGGGCAGCGGGCGTTGGCTTTGGGAGCTGCGCATGGTTAGGAACGATGCGCTCGCGGTGTTTGCTGTGCGGCGCAAACACGCCGTGGTAGCGGACCAGATGAGAGCGGGGAGGTGGTATCAGAGCGGCGATTCGCCCGAGAAACTGCGTCGGTGACAAGTGCAGCCGCCGGGGTGCGCCGGGAGCAGAGTGCTTCGCTCGATAAAGGATCTGGCCGTCCGGGTCCACGGCGATTCGGTGCAGTGAAAGCGGCGGACGAGCACAGTAGCGAGCGAGTCGTTCGAGTGAGTCGCCGTCCAACTCGGAGACAGAGACCCCCGCGTGGAGCGAAAATCCTTCGGCGAAGATCCGCAAGCCGCGAGGCGATTCTGTCTTTGGTGCAGCTCTTCCCAATTGGGTTTGCAGGTACTGATTGAGCAGGTGCATCCAGTCTGCGCCTTCCGTTTGCTCCGACTCCTCCGCAAGCTTTTTGAGCAGGCGGGGGATGAGCCGACGGGCCAGCTTCTCTAGATCGGGCACGGTGGGCGGAGGGAGCGGGTGAAACCGAACGTCTCCCTCAGAACCCTCGAAAAACACCCCGTCGGGCACGAGCGTATGGAAGTGAAGGTTAAGGAAGCAGCGTCCAGAATACCAATCCGCTGAGCGTCACGATTCATTATCCGTTCCATCCGCTTTGTGGGAAGGAAATGATAGTCCTGTCTCGCTCACGCAGTTCCGATGGATGGGTGGTCGTGCGCGGAGTCGACGGCGCGGATCTGAAGGTGCCAACATGGATGCTGGCTGCCGAGGCCAAGGTGCAGCTTGCGGACCAGGCGCATATCTCTCTGCACGCGATTGAGGAACTACTGATTGTCGTCGGGCTTTCTACTCAATCCTTGTGCGTTGAATCGAATCTGAGCGAGCGATCCCAACAGAAGGGAACCATCCCAACAAAGGACGCTCACCATGCACCAACTCCCACTGTATCCGATCGATCCGCAGCGAGATCCTCCCGAAAGTCCGGACCCCTCTGAAGTGCCCATCGACGATAACACAAGAACCCGCGTCATCAAGTTGATGGCGCGAGTCCTGCTCACGGCTATTTCGCAGGCACAGGAGACGTAATATGAGAGCAGAAGATAAAATTACTCCGTCGCATCGAACACGCAAGGCAGTGGTTTACGTGCGGCAATCCTCTGAAGCACAGGTTAGACACAATCTAGAGAGTCAGGATCTGCAATATGCTCTTCAGGAAAGAGCCAAAGATCTCGGGTTCAAAAACATAGAGGTCATCGATTGTGATTTAGGGAAAAGTGCTTCCCTGGGTGCAAACAAGCGGGCGGGGTTTGAGCGGCTACTAGCAATGGTCGCACTGGGCGAGGTCGGTTTGATACTCAGCCGCGAGATTTCCCGCTTGGCACGTACCGATAAAGACTGGTGTCATCTGCTCGAGCTGTGTCAGATATTCGACACACGATTGGGAGATAGCGAACACATCTACGACCTGAACTCGATGGACGATCAGCTGGTCCTGGGAATCAAGGGAACCTTGAGCGTCGTGGAATTGAAGATTCTCAAGGCGCGAATGCTTCAGGGGATGGAGAACAAAGCCCGTCGGGGAGAGCTCTACCGACTCTTGCCACCGGGGTATGTGCTGAATGTCGATGGAAAACCAGTAAAGGATCCGAACCTGCGGGTCCAGCATGCCATTGACTTGGTTTTTGCGACGTTTCGATCTTGTTGGAGTGTGCGACAAGCATTCAAATCGTTACGCGATCAAAATCTAGAAATGCCCGTCAACCAGCGCAAGAATGGTAAGACGGTAGTGGCGTTCCAGCTTCCTAAGTACAACTTTATTCGAGACATCCTACATAATCCATTTTATGCTGGAGCATACGTGTACGGGCGCAATCCCAGCCAATTTGTGGTCAGAGAGGGAGTGATTAAGAAACGACAAATCAGAGGCGGTCGCGTTGAACAAGCGCGGGTCTTTCTCCGCGACCACCATGAAGGCTATATTGACTGGACAACCTATCAAGAGAATCAGCAGATGATTCTGGGAAACAGCTTTCGAAACGGAAAAGACATCACGGTCGGAGCGATCCGAGCCGGACATGGCCTCTTAACAGGAATGCTGCGCTGCCGACGGTGTGGACGGAAGTTACACGTACGCTATTGGGGCAAAGCAGGCACTGCCGCGCGGTATGTCTGTCAGGGAGACTTCGAAGCCGGTGGAAAGTACTGTCTGGGGTTCGGTGGAGCCACGACAGATCGACGATTCAGCGACGAGATTCTGCGAGTGATTTCACCCTTGGGAATGCGAGCCAGCCTGGAAGCGGTTGACCAGGCCGGCTCTTTGGAGGATGTGGTACGGGAGTCGCTCCGGCGGCAGGTGCAGCAGCTGGAGTACGAGACGGTGCGTGCGGAGGAGCAATTCAACGAAGTGGATGCGCGAAATCGGCTGGTGGCGGCGGAGTTGGAGAGACGGTGGAACGACAAGCTCGAGCAGCTGACCAAAGCTCGAGCTGTGCTTGCTCAGCGTGCGCAACTTCCCAGTCTTTCACCCCAGGAGAGGAAGAAAATATTGACATTGGGCCAGCGGTTTGCGGACATCTGGCACGGTCCATCCTGCTCGATGGAGATGAAGAAGAAAATCATTCGTACAGTAGTTCAGGAAGTCGTCGTCGACGAGCAACCGCCTGGCACCCTCCAATTTATCATTCACTGGCAGGGTGGCGCGCATACTTCGTACGAAGTGGAGAGGCCCCGCTTGGGCGAGACAGGCAAGACTCCCATGCAGGCCATCGACATCGTCACGAAGATGGCACCCCGCTACAGCGACGCGGAGATTGCCCGAGTCCTGAACCGCTGTGGACTAAAGACCGGGAAAGGAAACCGTTTCAGCGCCGAGCGAGTAAAATCCGTCCGCAGTCGCTACGGAATCAGCGGTCCAGAAGAGAGGTCCACGGACAACGACGTGGTGTCTCTGAATGAAGCAGCGCGGATCCTGCAGGTCAGCGACACGACGATCACGCGGCTTGTAAGACACGGCATCCTGCCCATGAAACAGGTTGCTCCCTGGGCTCCGTGGGAAATCCTTCGCTCCGACCTTGCATCAGACCCAGTGACCCGCATTATCAAGCACCTCAAACGCACGGGGCGGCTGGTTCTCCAGGGGAACCCGCTGGAGCCTCAACCCGAGCTCTTCGAGTGAAACAGGAGAAGAAAACATGCCAGGTATTATGAGCGGTTATCCAGATTCAGGGCAGAACCAAATCTCTGTACGCAAGTGACGGCTCCGCAGAGCGGTTTTGGGATTCCTTGTTGCCGAGCGCATCGTCGCTGCCACGCAAAGAGTGTTCGCAGAAACAGCGTGAGCGTCAGACCAATCAGCTTCGGTCGCCACGCGAGCAGAAAGCGGAGCTGCATCGGCAGAGTCAAGACCCACTGCCTCACCGGAACGGCGGGAAATACATGGTCTCGAAGGTGTGCCGCAGAGTCAGACATCCGTCGCCCAGCGCATGATGGACAGAGACCCCGATTCTTGCAGGAAAAAGCCACCAGCAGCTCATCGTGGCAAGTCGAACAGCGGACGCGGGCGAAGCCGTGGCAGAGGAGTCCGCAGCGCAAGTAGCGCTCAAACTCGGCGCGAATGAAGCCAGGCAGTTCACCGCTGGGATACCGATCTTGGGCTTCGACGAGAAAGGTCGCCAGGTGTTCGCGGACGATGCGGTGGAGCAGAGTCTTTTCAGGCTCACGACGCTGGTAGCGACCCCCAGAAGAGGCAGAACAGCCGATTTCCACAGGCTGATCGGATGAAGAGGGGCGCACTGGCGACCGCGAAGCACGGCGAATGCCAGACTACAATCGCGACGCTGAGCGTCAGGAATGTGAAATACTCGCGGACTCCGATCGTCCGGCCTACCGGATGCTGTCCGAATCTCGGACCCCCACGCCACAGTCAACCGCTCGTGCGGAAGCAAGGCCGAATGAACTCTGCCCGATGAAGGCCCGTTCACGCGCAGAGGCACTATGTGCGACGGCGACGCACCTGAACAGGGGTGTATTTTCCGATCGGTACCCATCAAACGAAACATACACACAGTTCAGGTGAGTTGCTTTCGCACAAAGTGCGCCTGCTCATGATCGGGAGTTCGGTCAGGGCTTGACCTTTCCTGCGAGCGGCTCCACTCCCAACCGATACACTTGGTGACAGCCATTGCAGCGGCTCGTCAGCTTCGAGGTCCGCTCTAGCAGTTGCTGCGGCGACTCTCCTGCCTTGACGGCGTCGGCCAGCGAATCGAACTCGCGGTGCAGTCCGAGTCCCAGCTGTTTAAATTCCATCGGCAGCTTTGCGATAAGTCCGGCGTTCTCTTCCGCAGCCATCACCATTCCCGAAGCACGCGCGGACTCCTCAATCTGTTTCCGGTCACTCTTGGTGAGCCCTTGCAGCACTCCGTCCAGGCTGCCGATGATTCCGCGCATCTCGGCCAGCACCAAGTTCCTCTCTGTCTCTGCGAGCAAGATCTCACGTCGATGATCACTGCTCTCCTGGGTTCGATCCCGGAATAGATACAGGCCACCAACAAGTGCGGTCACAAGCCACAGTCCAACTGCGCCAAAGGAGATCAGCTTCGTATTCATGGTGAGTCCCTTTCCTGTTTTCAAAGTTAGTGAATGTTTATTTACAAGTCAAGACCGGCACGCTGTCAGTTAATAGAGAGGCTGAACTTACGAGGTTGATGCCAAAAGCAGCGTTCGCAGCGTGTGCCAAGTGCGTTCCGAGCTGGTAACGCGACCCAGCAGCGAGCCCGAGCGAGACAGCGCGATCATCTGGACAATTCCCATGACCACCGGAGCCAGCTCGCGCGCCGACAGATCTTGGCGGATCTGGCCTTGGGATTGGCCGGACAGAAGGGCTCGCTCCACCTGCACAAAAGTTCGACGTACCGCGCCCCGTAGGTGCTCAAATGCCGTCTCGGGAAGCGCCTTGGCAAGCTGATCGGAAATGATCAGGCTGGCCAGTCCCTTATGGCCGCTGACAGCTCGTGTACGCGAGTCAACAAACTGTTCCAGCCACACCATGGGAGACAGCGAGGGATCTGGTAGAGACGCATCCAGCAGCTCGACCGCACGCTCAGCAACTGCATCAAGGATGGCATCGCTCGACGGAAAGTGTCGATATAATGCGCCACCAGTGAGTCCTAGCTCGTTCGCGAGTGTGGCTACGGTGAGCGAAGCAATTCCTTCGGTCGCGATGAGTCGCAGCGCAGCATCGGCGATCTCGACCCGTCTCTCTTCGTGACTGCGTCGGTTCGGCGTGTTTGTGGGTCGGACGCCACGGCTGCTGCTCTTTTGCTCTCCACGCATGTCTTGCCTAGCGTATCTGCACCAGTTCGCATTGCCAAGATCGCGCCACCGTCGATATACGCCAGCGGCAGAACCGCCCCAACTGAGAAGGGCAACCTCGCCAATCGCGAAGCAATCCCCTGGCGCTCCGCTGTTCCGGTTAGTTCAACTTCGCATCTTTACAAGAAGCGGTGACAGGCTTGAAACTCCGAAAGTCGGCTCCGAGGATTTGGATCAGCGCGCCGATGCCCATCGAGAACTGGCTGCCGCCCCCACAGACCTCTGGCTTGACATAGCTTTGCGCATCGATGTCGCCATCAAACACAATGCGGGCGCAGCCGCCTCGTACCGGAATATCCAGCAGTCCGATCTGACCGTTTTGCAACCGAGGCCCGGACAGGTAGCCGGTTCCGCTCTTCGTTCCGATGATGCTGTGGATGCGCAACGTCGACGGTCTGTTAATCCTTCCCCCCTCGTTCTTCACGAACAGACGCACCAAAGCCCGGCCCGGCAGTTTGTCTCTTTGATAGCCGAACCGTGGATCTAACAGCTCCCAGGACAGGTTCGGAGGACCATCACCACAGCTCGGATCGTCACGCTGTAGCGTCACCTTGGTGTTTGCCACCACGCCGCCCGCAGTTGCATCAATGTGTACCAAAAGCGCTCCCGGTGCATCGCCCAGCGCTGGGCCTACTGTCAGCTTTGCCACTCCGCTGCCCACAATCTGCGGCGGAACGAAGCTGAACGTGCGCTCTCCGCCAGCTTGTGCCGACAACACGATCGGCTCCTTGACCGCGACCGATTTCACTTGCACATCGACCGTGGCGGACTGACCCACGATCATCGTCTGCGGAGGGACTGGAATCGTCACGTCAATCCGGGCGGGGACAGCGATCGGCGATGTCAGCGCTGGCCGTTGGGGAGCAGCGAACCGAACCTTTGGTCGCACAGTCGGATCTTGCGCGGCGGCAGACAGAGGGAGAAGCGCGCAGAAGCCCGAGCAGAGCGCTCTCCATATGAATCTAGGCATGATGAAGTCTCCCGAAATGGAGTAGGAATCGGCTTACCTTGGCTTCGGTCCACCAGGGGTTGGTCGCTTGATGACTGGACCTGTGGCATTGGGAACTGCGATCTCGCCGATCGAATGCGGATCTTCGGGCTTGGGTCCAATGACGCTCCGAACGCCGGGTGGCGACGGATCTTCTGGTTTGGGACCAATCACGCTTCGCTGTCCTGTCTGATCAGATGACTTGGCCATGCGCTCCTCCTCTCAAGAATGGCACCATTGCACGGTGCGTTTAGAATACGAGAATAGATATATTTTGCATGTATAATTTGCCGTCCCTCCAAACTCTGTTCGATCTTGAGCGCTTACGTCGGAGCTAGCCCGCTTGAAAACAGGATCGTGTTGCGCCTCGGTCTACTGGACTGATTCCGCTGCGAACCCAACAGAATTCCGACATCCAAGCTCACGAATTGCATAGAAGAAATCCTGCCCAAATAAGAGACATGTTACATGCCGCTTATTTTGACCAACTCGAATCAGTCCCAGCCTAGACCCCGCCACCGCCCGCCCACATCGTCCCGTTGGCCTCTAGCGTTCCGTCCAACTCCAGGCTTAGCAGGGTGTCCTGATCGGCATAACCAGACGGTGAAAGCCCGGCAGACTTCTGATAGGCGGCGAGCGCAACAGCGGTGTTTTGACCGAAGGTGCCATCTGCAACGACTTCGATGAGCCCGGTGTCCACACCTAGCACATGGCAACTTGCGATCCAGCCATTGAGCGCCTGCTGAAGTCTGACCACGCCATCCCCGCGCGACCCTTTTCCAAACGGCATCTACTCCTCCTGCATCGTTCGATGTTGACCTGCTGCACTCCCCACACCTGATCTGCGTCTCGCAGCAGAGATCACAGTCCGATCAGCGTACTCAACCAGCGCGCACGCGTCCAGATCCAATCTTTTTCGGAAGGATCTGATGGCCGCGCGATGCACCAGACAGATAAGCAAGCAGCCTCGAAGAGGGGCAGCGTTGGATCAACAGAACTCATTGGAAAAACTCATTGGCAACTTTTGCCACAGGAGCCGATACATATATGAAGCATTTTTACTGCTTCATTTCTGCGTGCTCGAGTTAGCTCGTCGCCGAGTCGTGCCAGCCGTATTCCATACCAGAACCGCCAGAAAGAGGGCTGCGGCCTTGACCCAGGTACGAGTTGTTCTCAGACGACAAATTCCCAAAGACAAAGAGGTGTTTGATGCCCTTCGGTAGTTTGCGTTTCCAGCGTGTCTGCTTCGCGATCCTGTCGCTTGCCGGGTTGAGTGACTGCGATCCAGCCCCCACCCAGACACCCGACATGAACAAGCCGACCTGTGTTGCACTTGATACCACCCTGAGCTGGTACGGCAAAAATCGCGACACACTGGATCAGATGATGCGCACCTATGGCGTGTGCAACTCGTCCTACGATGGCAAGCAGAAGCCGGTTGCGATCTTTGACTGGGACAATACAGTCGTAAAGAACGATGTCGGTGATGCGACCTTCTTCTACATGCTCGCCCACGACCTGATCTTGCAGCCGCCCATGAAGAACTGGCGGTTCACCAACAGGCATTTGACAGCCGATGCAACAACGGCACTCGACGCGGCTTGCGGCGCGCTTGCGCAGGCAGGCAGCGCGCTGCCCACATCGTCAAACACCGCCTGCGCCAAAGAGATTCTGACGATCTACACGGATGGAAAGACAGTCGCAGGCAAGACTGCGTTTGCTGGCTGGGACTACCGCAGAATGGAGCCCTCGTACGCTTGGGTCGCGCAGCTCCTCAGTGGTTACAGCGCAGCCCAGATCCAGGCAACCGCCACCGCCGCCAAGACCGAGAACCTTGCCAAGCCCATCGACAGCAAGCAGACCGTCGGTGGAGTCCAGGTCACAAACTGGGTCCGGATCTACGACCAGATGAAGGATCTGATCCGCAAACTGCAACAGAACGGCTTCGATGTTTGGGTGCTGTCGGCCTCACCTCAACCCATCGTGGAAGTCTGGGGCACGGAAGTGGGTGTCTCCGCAGATCACGTCATTGGAATCCGCAACGTCGAGCAAGGTGGAAAATACACCTATGATCTCCAGGGCTGCGGCGACGTTCCAAATGGCAGCAATGACGGTGCTGGAAATGTGACGGGGAATGGTCTCATCACGTATATCGAGGGCAAGCGCTGCTGGATGAACAGAGTCATTTACGGCGATGTTTCTGCCAGCGCCCTGACACGTCAAGCCGACCTCAAAAAGCGACCCATCTTCGGTGCGGGAGACTCGGATACAGACATCACCTTCCTTCAGGACTCAACAGCTCTGAAGCTGGCGGTCAACCGCAACAAGAAAGAGATCATGTGCAACGCATACGGAAATGCTGGCGGGACCTGGATCATCAATCCGATGTTCATTCAGCCGCGTGCCCAGCAGACCACTCCGTATCCGTGCAGCACCACCGCCTGCAAAGACGCAGCCGGCGTGTCCGTTCCCTGCCGCAATGAAACGGGCGCCCTCATTCCAGATCAGGCGGACTCTGTCTACTGAGCCCGGCCCGTCGCCTCCGTCCGTCAGTAGTTGAGTTCATAACCTTGTTGGCTGATCGTCGCGATGAAACAGAGTCCGCTCAGCATTAGGGGGGATGACTCACGGTCGGCAGCCAGGGTAAGATCATCTTTGCCATGAATAGGAGTCATGAATGTGTACGGTACCCGCAGTAACGACAAATCCGGACGGTAGCATCACCATCACCAGGCCAAATCTCATCATGCCCGGCGATATCGAGCAGGGGTGGCGCTGGTGCATGCAATGCCAGGGCCTGTACCTGGCCAGCGACACGCGCGGCATCTGCCCGGTGCGCCCGCATAGTCGGCCGGGAGGCATTCCGGCGATGGTCATTGGCCCGCACAAGGACAGCGGCAGCGGACAGTACAGGCTTTTCCATGCCCATGCCGGCGGGTGCGTGCAGACCGGCTGGACGCGCTGCGGTCGCTGCCATGGTTTGTACTTTGGCCAAGGCGGACGCACGGGATGCTGCCCGGCTGGCAGCGGCGGCCACAAGTCGACCGGGGCCCACTACCAGATCCACACCTGCAACGCACAGGGCGGCCAAGACGGCTGGCGATGGTGCAAAAAATGTGAGGGGATGTTCTATTCTCTCAACGGCACCAGCACCTGCCCGGCAGGCGGTGCCCATGATGCAAGCGACAGCGGTGCCTACTTCATCTAAGCCGCACGTTGAGGCTCCTGCGGGTTTAGCTTTCTCCAAACGACCGACTGTAGATACCCGCACGAGCACTGGAGTAGGACACGCACGATGATGTCCGCATACTGACGCACGAGAAGCAATGTGTGTACCTCTCATCGATCTTGTCGCACAACGCGAAAGAACAGAGCCCACATGTTGATGACGCTGCGGTTCACGTCCTAAAAGGCGGGCGGTACGTGCTCGGTCTGGATGGCCTTCGAGAACGCACTCGGGAACTACCTCGGCAGCCCGGAGCCGATGAGCCATGGAGCAGCACACTGAGGAAGTGCCAGCCCACCGAGAACCATCACTGCACGATGGCACAAGCTGGGTAGCCCTGCGTCCGCTGGAAGCCGCACCGGTTCCCCAACCTGTATTTCTGGCGATAATCGATCGGATCGGTCCCAGTACAACTGGCCTGCTGACCTCCGTACATCGGGGCGTTTGGTGCGTCAAGGTGGATGTGCTCGACAGGCTGCGCAGCGGATCGGCTGCCACTTCACGAGCGATCCGGTCTTGGATCGTGATCGGCTCGGCTGGCGATTCTCAAGCGGTTCTCCCTGACTGAAGAACCGGACGCGATTATGTGATCGATCCGACAGGTTCTGCACCATTGAACCGAGCGCTAGTCGCATCGTCAGGACTGCGCTTTCAATCCGACGAGCCGGACGCCTCTATCAGGCATCCCGGCGAAGGCCGACTACCTGACCGACCTCCGAGGTGGCTTCTTGTCCCAAGCCAGCTCGAAGTGAATCACCACGGCCCGCCCTTCGGTCAGACAGATCCATCAGTGGCTTTTCGTCCAGGGAACTATCAGTCGTAGGCACCACCTCTGCCTCTGCTGCTTTCTGGACTCGCGGTGTTCGGCTCATCTGGGTAGCTCCTTGTATAGCAACGGTATACCCTCGGAAAACCGGAGCGTGCGGAGGGCTTTGCGTTTGCTTGCAGCCTCGGCGGGTTTCCCTTGGACTACCAGCGCCACGACCTCGATGGCGAGCAGCGGAACTTGTTGCGCCGGGGACAGCTTGGTAAAAACCTTGGCGAGCAGCGCGGACACCTCGGCGAGGCTTCCTGTGGTCAAGTGTGACTCGATGTAGTTGGGCCACACCGCCAGGTCGTCGGGGTGGCGGTCCAGCCAAGCCTGGTTGAGAACATACGCCTCGGCAAACAAGAATAGCTTTTCGTGGTAGCGCACGTACGCGAACCTGGGCTTTAGAGTTGCTGAACCCAAGGGAAGAGGCCCGTTCGTTGGCCACGCCCGCCGGGCTCTGCTCACGGGAAATGGCCCGACTGG
>Ga0075160_10000253_pt1 | contig 34232 bp, 29 predicted proteins | sample JI91814C2DNA_FD_70969 | JGI IMG/M metagenome (GOLD analysis project Ga0075160, IMG submission 70969) | Wastewater effluent complex algal communities from Wisconsin, to seasonally profile nutrient transformation and Carbon sequestration -... | ecosystem: Engineered > WWTP > Effluent > Algae... | reverse complement strand
TTCTACAAGCTCGAGAACAACGTGAACCTGTACACCCAGATGCTGGGCTTCTTCGGCCGCCACATCGGCGGCACGGTGGAAGTGGGCGACGCCACGCAGGACAAGACGGCGGGCACGTCGCACTGACGCCAGCCCACGCACAGGCAAAAAGAAACGGCGCCCCAGGGCGCCGTTCCTTTGTGTGGGAGGGCCTTCAGGCCCGATGCCTGTCGCCGGCAGGCATCGGGCCTGAAGGCCCTCCCGCAACGGGGCTACTTGATGCCGTTCATCCAGCGCCGTACCAGCGGCGTGATTACCAGGAAGGCGATGCCCGAACCCACGCCGATCCACAGCATCAGCTGGAACAGGCTGCCGTACTTTGCACCCGCCTCGGCCATGTCGATCACGCCGCTTTCGGGCATGTCCAGCGAGGCCAGCTTGCCGAACTGCGCGGCCAGTACCTCCGAGTACGCCGTGGCCAGCCAGAACGCGCCCATCATCAGGCCCACCACGCGCGGAATGGACAACTGGGTCACCGCCGACAGGCCGATGGGCGACAGGCACATCTCACCGATTTCCAGGATGAAATAGGCCAGCACCAGCCACCACACGCTGGCCATCGCGCCGCCCGAGGCCGCTTCCGCGGCGTACATCAGCGGGATGAAGGCCAGGCCGGCCGCGACCAGGCCGATGGCCATCTTGGCGGGCTTGCTGGGGTTGAGGCCGCGCTTCTCCAGCCAGGGCCACAGCCAGGCAAAGACCGGCGACAGCAGCACGATGAAGAACGCGCCCAGGAAGGTCAGCGAGCCGGCCGTCTGCGGCACCAGCACCACATCGTGGGTGATGGCCACCACCAGGCCCAGGGCCATGACGACGACCAGGCCCTTGGCAAGACGGGTCGCTCCGCGGTCGCTGGCCATCAGCGCGCCGATCATCAGCACCGGGCTCAGCCCCAGGGAGTAGATGGCCCAGGGCACCGTCGGCTCGTAGCCGGCCACGGCGAGGCCGAACAGGTCCTTGGTGAGCATGCGGTCGGTGAAGGTCACCCATGAGCCGTAGGTCTGCTCATAGAGCGCAAAGAAGATCAGCACGCCAAAGATCAGCAGCACCAGGGCCACCATCTGTTCGCGCTCGACCTTGCTGCACTTCTTCACCAGGAACCAGATGAACCAGGCGGCGAAGGCGATCGCGATCAGGTGCATCGCGCCGTGCACGGTCCAGGTGCGCTGGATCAGCTGCCACACCAGCGCCACGCCGGCCAGGCTGCCCAGGTAGATCAGCCATTCGCGGCTGAGCGGTCCAACCTTTTCCCGCAGCTTCGCCGGGTCATTGGGTTCGGCGTGGCCCTGCAGGTACTTCTGGCCCCACAGGAACATCACCAGGCCCGCCACCATGCCGATGCCGGCGGCACCGAAGCCGTACTTCCAGCCATAGGTCTCGCCCAGGAAGGCGCACACCAGGCTGGCGAACATGGCGCCGACGTTGATGCCGGCATAGAACAGCGTGAAGCCCGAATCCAGCCGGGGATCGTTGCGTGGATACAGTCGCCCGACGATGGTGGAGATATTGGGCTTCAGGAAGCCCACGCCCATGATGATGAGCGCCAGGGAGAGGTAGAAGACCTGCAGGGCCGCTTCGTCCCGGACCACCACGCCGTCCACCAGCCGCGCCTGTTCACCTTCGAAGGCCATGCCCAGGTGGCCCAGCACCAGAAGCACGCCGCCCAGCACCACCGCCTTGCGCATGCCCAGGTAGCGGTCGGCCAGAAGGCCGCCGAACACCGGGACCGCGTACACCAGGCCGCCATACGCGCCCAGCAGGTCGTACCCCGCATCGTCGGTGAACAGGTGGTACTTCAGGATGTACAGCAGCAGCAGTGCCTTCATGCCGTAGAAGGAGAACCGCTCCCACATCTCGGTGAAGAAGCAGACGAAAAGGCCTTTCGGGTGGCCGAGGAAATCCTCGGAAACAGCGTTCTGGGGTGTGCTCACGGGGTGCTCCAGCCATGTGACGGCCGAGTATAGCCATCCGTGCCCGCGGCCCGGACTTTGCGCCCGGCGGCCGGGGTGCCTAACATGGGGGTTCGCTTCCTCCGGTGCCCGCCATGACCCTGCGTCCCGTCCTGATCGCCCTGCTGCTGCCCGCCCTGTCCGGCGCCGCCTTCGCCGCCCCCAAGCCCTTCGATGCCCGCGACCTGGTCACGCTCGACCGCGTGTCCTCGCCCACCCTGTCGCCCGATGGCCGCAAGCTGGTGGTGGCCGTGCGCGAGGCCGATTTCGAGGCCAACAAGGCCAGCACCGGCCTGTGGATCGAAGACCTGTTCGCGCGCGACGCCGCGCCGCCGGTGCGGTTCACGGCCGAGGGTTTCAACGTCAACAGCCCGTCGTTCTCGCCCGACGGCGCGCACGTGTACTTCCTCAGCGCCAAGTCCGGCTCCATGCAGCTGTGGAAACAGGCCGTGGCCGGCGGCGACGCGGTGCAGGTGACGAACTATCCGCTCGACGTCGGCAGCTACAAGCTGTCGCCCGACGGCAAGTCGGTGGCCGTGAGCTTCGAAGTGTTCACCGACTGCGCCGACCTGGCCTGCACCAAGTCGCGCCTCGACCAGAAGGCCGCCACCAAGGCTTCGGGCCAGCTCTACAGCCAGCTGTTCGTGCGCCACTGGGACACCTGGGCCGACGGCCGCCGCAACCAGCTGTACGTGGTGCCCTTCGGCGCCGACGGCCTGGTCGCGGCCGAACCCGTACGCATCAGCACCGGCATTGAAGGCGACGTGCCGTCCAAGCCCTTCGGCGACGCCAGCGAGTACGCCTGGGCACCCGACGGCCAGTCGCTGGTGTTCAGCGTGCGCGTGGCCGGCCGCGAAGAGGCCTGGTCCACCAACTTCGATCTCTACCAGGGCTGGGTGCGCGCGCGCATGGCGCCGCGCAACCTCACCGCCGCCAACCCGGCCATGGACACCGGCCCGGAGTTCAGCGCCGACGGCAAGACCCTGTACTACCGCGCCATGAAGCGCCCCGGCTTCGAAGCCGACCGCCTGGCGCTGATGGCCATGGACCTGCGCAGCGGCAAGACCCGCGAAATCGCCCCGGCGTGGGACCGTTCCGCCGACGGCATCAAGCTCTCCGCCGACGGCAAGGCCATCTACACCCAGGCCTACGACGTGGGCACGCACCCGCTGTTCAAGGTGGACATCGCCAGCGGCCAGGCCACCAAGGTGCTGGCCGGCGGCACGATCGGCGGCTTCGATCTGGTCGGCGACACGCTGGCCTACACCCGCGACAACCTCAAGAGCCCGGCCCAGGCCTTCGTGGCCCGCGCCGACGGCAGCGCCGAGCGGCAAATCACCCAGGCCAACGCCGACGTGCTGCCCAACCTCGCGTTCGGCGACTACGAACAGTTCAGCTTCAAGGGCTGGAACGACGAAACCGTGCACGGCTACGTGGTCAAGCCGGTGGGCTATGAGGAAGGCAAGAAGTACCCGGTGGCCTTCCTGATCCACGGCGGCCCGCAGGGCAGCTTCGGTGACAACTTCCACTACCGCTGGAACCCGCAGACCTACGCCGGCGCCGGCTTCGCGGTGGTGATGATTGATTTCCACGGCTCCACCGGCTACGGCCAGGCCTTCACCGATTCGATTTCGCAGGACTGGGGCGGCAAGCCGCTGGAAGACCTGAAGAAGGGCTTTGCGGCCGCGCAGGAAAAGTATGCCTTCCTCGACGGCCAGCGCGCCTGCGCCCTGGGCGGCAGCTACGGCGGGTACATGGTGGCCTGGATCGCCGGCAACTGGCCGGATGGCTTCAAGTGCCTGGTGAACCACGCCGGCGTGTTCGACACCCGCATCATGGGCACCAACACCGAAGAGCTGTGGTTCAGCGAGTGGGAGAACGGCGGCACGCCGGTGCAGGTGCCGCAGAACTACGAGAAGTTCAACCCCATCAACCACGTCGGCAAGTGGAAGTCGCCGATGCTGGTCATCCACGGCCAGCTCGACTACCGCGTGCTGGTGGAACAGGGCCTGGCCAGCTTCAGCGCCGCGCAGCGCAACGGCGTGGAAAGCCAGCTGCTGTATTTCCCGGACGAGAACCACTGGATCCTCAAGCCGCACAACAGCGTGCAGTGGCACGAGACGGTGAACGCCTGGCTCAAGCGCTGGACCGCGGAGTGATGCGATCGTGAGCGCCGAAGTCGTCGATCTGGAGAAGCTGCGCCGCAGCTGCGCGCAGTGCTCGCTGCACGTGCTTTGCCTGCCGGCCGGCATCGGCGGCACCGACCTGCAGCAGCTGGACGAGATCGTCCGCAACCGGCGGCCGCTGGAGCCGGGTGAAAGCCTGTTCCGCTCGGGCCAGCCGCTCAGCTCGCTGTACGTGGCGCGCGAGGGCGCGTTCAAGACCGTGGCCACCAACGAGGAAGGCGAGACGCAGGTGATCGGCTTCCACCTGCCCGGCGAGCTGATGGGCCTGGACGCGCTGGGCAGCGGCCACCACGCCTGCGACGCCGAGGCGCTCACCCGCGCCACGGTGTGCGAAGTGCCGCTGGCGCAGCTGGAGACCGTCTGCACCCAGCTGCCCGGCCTGCAGCACCAGCTGCTGCGCATCATCGGCCAGGGCATCAACCGCGACCAGACGCACATGGAAATGCTGGGCCGCCGCCAGGCCGCCGAGCGCGTGGCGCTGTTCCTGCACGGCCTGTCCGAGCGCTACAAGCTGCTGGGCCGTCCGGGCGACATGTTCGTGCTGCCGATGAGCCGCGAGGACATCGCCAGCTTCCTGGGCATGGTGATTGAAACCGTCAGCCGCACGCTGACCAAGATGCAGGAAGACGGCGTGATTGCCGTACGGGGCCGCCAGGTGAAGGTGCTCGACGCCGCGCGCCTGGACGCGATGGTGCACGGCCCGGCGAAGCCGCCCGCGCCCGCGCCCGGCGCCGCGCGCCGCGGCTAGAGCGAGCGGCAGCCCAGCGCCACCAGCACGGCGTGCACGGCCGGCTGTTGGGCGATCCAAGGCCCGGCCATGGTCACCACGCCCGCCAGGGCGATCAGCGCGGCGCCGGCCGACCGCCAGCCGCGGTGCCGGGCCAGCCCCGCCAGGCGCGCGCCGCTCCAGGTCAGCGGCACCATCGTGGCCATCGTGCCCAGGCCAAAGGCCAGCATCAGCAGGCCGCCGTGCAGCGCGCTGGCCTCCAGCCAGGCTGCGGCCAGCACCGTGGTGGACAGGCCGCAGGGCAGCCAGCCCCAGAACAGCCCCAGCACCCACGGCCGCAGCGGGCCCGCGGCGGGCACCACGCGCGCCTGCAGCGGTCGGATCAGCCGCCAGAAGCCCGCCGCGCCGCGCGCCAGGAAGCCCAGCTGCGCCGGCCACAGGATGCGCACGGCGGCCATCAGCAGCACTGCGCCCATCGCCACGCGCAGGCCCGCGGCCAGGCCTTCCGATCGCGCCAGCGTCAGCAGCCCGCCGCCGAAGGCGCCAACCACCGCGCCGGCCAGCGTGTAGCCCAGCACGCGCCCGCCGTTGAGCGCGAACGCCGGACCCAGCCCGGGCCGCGCCGCCGTGGCCGACAAGCCGGTGGCAATGCCGCCGCACATGGCCGCGCAGTGCAGCCCGCCCAGCAGGCCGGTCAGCAGGGCCGCGGCGAGCGTCAGCAAGTCAACCGGCATCAGGGCGCGTCGCGCTTTTCCGGCGGCGGGGCGGGGCGCTCGTCGTCGCCCAGGATGTCGAGCGAGGGCGTGTCGAGGTCGTCGAACTGGCCGCGCCGCACCGCCCACAGGAAGGCCAGGATGGCCAGCACCAGCAGCGCCAGCGACACGGGGATCAGGGCCAGCAGGATGTTCATTCGGCGTGTCCTTCGATGCGGCCCAGGCGCAGCGCGTTGGCGGTGACCACCAGCGACGAGGCCGCCATGCCCAGCGCGGCGAGGCCCGGGTTCACCCAGCCCATGGCCGCGAACGGCAGCGCCACCAGATTGTAGGCCAGGGCCCAGGCCAGGTTCTGCCGGATGATGCGCTGGCTGCGCCGCGCCAGCGCCACCGCCTGCGGCACCCGCAGCAGCGACGACCCGGTCAGCACCAGGTCGGCCGCGCGGTGCGCCAGCGGCGCGCCGTCGGCCATCGCCATGGACACGTCGGCGCCGGCCAGCACCGGCGCGTCGTTGATGCCGTCGCCCAGCATCAGCACGCGGTGGCCGTTGGCCTGCAGCGCGCGCACCGCCGCCAGCTTGTCCTCGGGCGACTGCCGCGCCTGGAACTGCGCCACGCCCACCGCCTGCGCCACCGACGCCACGGCGTCCGCGCCGTCGCCGCTGAGGATGCGCGGCGCAATGGCCATCGCGCGCAGCGCGGCAATGGCCCGGGCGGCGTCCGGCCGCACCGGGTCGGCGATGGTGAAGCGGGCCACGCCCACGGTGCCGTCGCCCAGCCAGAGCGCGCCGTCGTCGTCGCCGCGCATCGCGAACCCGGCGCGGCCCAGGCGCCAGGCGCGGCCGTCCACTTCGCCCGCGACGCCTTCGCCGGGATGCGCGCGCACGCGCTCCGCGGCGGGCACGCCGCGCTGCGCGAACGCGGCCGCGATGGGATGGCCCGCGCCCTGTTCCAGCGCCGCGGCCACGGCCAGCCAGGGCGCCACGTCGCCGCCGTCCACCGACACGGCCTCGACCAGCTGCGGGCGCCCGAGCGTGAGCGTGCCGGTCTTGTCGAGCAGCACCGTGTCCACCCGGGCCAGCGACTCCAGCGCGTCGGCGCCCAGCGCCAGCACGCCCATGCGCGCCAGCGTGCCGTGCGCGGTGGCCAGCGCGGCCGGCACCGCCAGCGACAGCGCGCAGGGGCAGCTGACCACCAGCACCGCCAGCGCCACTTCGAACGCGCGCCCGGGCTGCACCTGCCACCACACCGCGAACACCACCGCCGCCGCCACGAACAGCGCCAGCACGAAGCGCGTGGCCACCGCGTCGGCCAGGCGCGCCACGCGCGGGCGCTGGGCCTGGGCCTTTTCCACCGCGCGGGTGAGCTGGGACAGGCGCGTGTCGCTGCCGATGCGCTGCACGCGCAGGCGCGCGGCCGATTCGCGGCAGACGCTGCCGGCATAGAGCGCGTCGCCGGGCTGGCGCGCCACCGGCTCGGATTCACCGGTGAGCAGGGATTCGTCGAACGAAGCGGGCGCGTCCAGCAGTTCGCCGTCGGCGGGCACCACGTCGCCGGCGCCCGCTTCCACCACGTCGCCCACGGCCAGCGCGGCCACGGGCACCTGTTCGCGGCCGCCGGCGCCCACGCGCCAGGCCAGGGCCGGCTGCGCGCGCGCCAGCGTGTCCAGGCGCGCGCTGGCCTGGCGCCGCGCCATCTGTTCCAGGAAGCGCGCCGCCAGCAGGAACAGCACGAACATCACCGCCGCGTCGAACCACACGTGCGGGCCACCGCGCAGCGTTTCCACCAGGCTGGCGACGTACGCCAGCAGCACCGACGTGGCCACCAGCGTGTCCATGCCCGGGCGCCGGTGCCGCAGCTCCGACGCCATGCCGGCGATGAAGGGCCAGCCCGAGAAGAACACCACCGGCGTGGACACCAGGAAGGTGATCCAGCGGAAGAAATCGCGGGTGGGCAGCGACATCTCGCCCGCGGTGTCCAGGTACAGCGCCTCGGCGAACATCATCGCCTGCGTGGCGCCCAGCGCCGCCACGCCCAGGCGCGCGATGAGGCGGTTGCGTTCGCGCCGGCGCTCGCGCTCGGCGGCCTCGCCCTGGGCCAGGTGCGGCCGGTAGCCCAGCGACGCCAGCCGCACCAGCACCCGCGACAGCGGCGTGCGCGCCGGGTCCCAGGCCACGCGCACGCGGCCGGTGACGGCGTTGGCGCCCACCTCGGTGACGCCCGGTTCGCGCACCAGCGCGCGGTCGATCAGCCAGGCGCAGGCGGCGCAGCGCATGCCTTCCACCACCACGGTGATTTCGCTGCCCTGGGGCGTGGCCACCACGTGGCCCGACTGCACGTCGGCGCGGTCCCAGGTGAGGAAGTCGCCGGCGTCCAGGTCCACGCGCGCGCCGTCGGCGGCGCGCAGGCGGTAGTAGTCGGCCAGGCCGGCGTCGCGGATCCACTGCGCGGCCGCGCCGCAGCCCTGGCAGCACACCGCGCGCGGCGTGCCGTCGATGTCCACGCTGGGCGCCTGCGCGGGCAGGGCTTCGCCGCAGTGGAAGCAGGTCGCGTCCACGGCGGCGTTCATTCGACGCTGACCGCGGGCTCCAGCAGGATTTCCGTGTCGCCGGGGCGGTAGCGGCCCACCAGGCGCCAGGCGCCGTCGGCCGACACCAGGCGCAGGTGCCAGGCCTGCTGGCCGGCCAGGGTGCCGCTGGCGCGCCAGCCGCGCGGGTCCGGCAACAGGTCGAGGTGGCGGTCCAGGCTGTTCTCGATCGGGTGCACCAGCTGCAGCTGCGGCGCCACGGTGCCCGCCGAGGGCAGCACCGACACCAGCAGCGTGTCGCCGTCGAACCAGGCGCGGCCGCTCAGGCCCAGGCGCGAGGCGTTCTCGTCCGGCGCCAGCGACGTGACCTGGATCTGCGCGGTGCGGCGCACCGTGTCGGGGTTGCTGTCCACGCCGCTTTCGCTGGCGGCCAGCCAGAGGGTCCAGAAGCCGGCCACCACGGTGGCGGCGGGGATGAACAGCATCAGCCAGGCCACGGGGTTGCGGCGCCAGGGTTTTTGGGTGTTTTCCTGCGTCATCAGAACGGCCCGAAGAACCGCGTCTCCTCTTCGACTTCAATCGCGCCGTCTTCCGTGGCCACCACGAAGCGCACGTCCATGCGTCCCTTGGCCAGGCCAGCGGGCGCCACCAGGGTGACCGGCACCGTCAGCACTTCCTCGGCGGCGGCCGGGTGGGTGGCGCCGGACTCCACCAGGGTGATGCCGGGCGCGCCTTCGACGCGGATGCTGAACACGTGCGGCTTCATGTCCTTGTTCACGATGCGCAGCATGTAGGCGTTCTCGATGCTGCCGTCCTGGGCCACGCGGTAGAGTGCATTGCGGTCGCGCATGGCGTCCACCAGCAGCGGCGTGCGGGTGGCGATGCCCAGCGCCGAACCCAGCAGCAGGCACAGCAGCAGCGTGCCGTAGATCCAGATGCGCGGGCGCAGCACTTTCGACGGCTTGCCTTCCAGCGCGTTCTGGGTGGTGTTGCGGATCAGGCCGCGCGGGTAGCCCATCTTGTCCATCACCGAATCGCAGGCGTCCACGCAGGCGCCGCAGGCGATGCACTCGTACTGCAGGCCGTTGCGGATGTCGATGCCGGTGGGGCAGACCTGCACGCAGATGGTGCAGTCGATGCAGTCGCCGAGGTCCTCGGGCGAGTTCACCGCGGGCGGCGGCGGCAGGCCTTCCTGCGCGTCCACCACCAGGCCGGTGGTGGCGCGGGCGCCCATCTTGAGGTCGGCGGCGGTGCGGTGCTGCGCCGCGTGCACCACCGCGCTGGTGGCCACGTCCATGCCCAGCAGGCCGCGGGCGCGTTCGAGCACGCTGGCCAGCTGGTTCTTCTTGCGCGCGCCGCGCGGTTCGCCGCGCATGGGGTCGTAGGCGATGATCAGCGTGTTGCGGTCGAACATGGCGCTCTGGAAGCGCGCGTAGGGGCACATGTACTTGCACACCTGTTCGCGCAGCACGCCGGCGTTGCCCCAGGTGGCCAGGGAATAGAACAGCACCCAGAACACTTCCCAGCCGCCCCATTCGAACGGCACCAGGCGCGCGGCCAGGTCGCGGATGGGCGTGAAGTAGCCCACGAAGGTGAAGCCCGTCCACAGCGCGAACACCAGCCACAGGAAGTGCTTGGCCAGCTTGCGCTTGGCCTTGTCCGCGTTCCAGGGGCCGGCGTCGAGCTTCATCCGCTTGTTGCGGTCGCCCTCGGTCCAGCGCTCCATCCAGATGAACACTTCGGTCCACACCGTCTGCGGGCAGGCGTAGCCGCACCACAGGCGCCCGGCCAGCGCGGTGAAGAAGAACAGCGACAGGCCGGCCATGATCAGCAGCAGGGCCAGGTAGAAGAAATCCTGCGGCCAGAAGCTCAGCCCGAACACATAGAACTTGCGCGCCGGCAGGTCGAACAGCACCGCCTGGCGGTCGTCCCACTGCAGCCACGCAAAGGCGTAGTACATGCCCAGCAGCCAGAACACCGCGGCCTTGCGCAGGCGCTGGAAGCGGCCGTCCTGTTCGCGCGGGTAGACCTTGCGCTCGGAGACGTAAAGGCCCACTTCCTCCACGAGTTCAACGGGGATCTTGCCTGCCATGGCCGGTCAGTCCTTCGCCAGGGGCTTGTTGAAGCGGCTGGCGGGCCGCAGCAGTATCCAGGTGAACAGGCTGCTGCTGGCGGTGCACGCCCAGAACATGAAGAAGCCCAGCGTGTAGCCCACGCCGCGGCTGATCTCGAGTTCGGGGAAGGTGAGGTCGCGCAGCAGCAGCGGGTCGACGAAGGCGAAGAACACCATCGTCGCCACGCCGGCCGCGAAGAAGCTCGGCCAGAGGATCGCGCCCAGCCGCTGCGCCATCGGGCGCGGCGGGTGGTCGAATCGCGACTCGGCCTCGACCCTCATGGCGCCGCTGCCGCCGCCTTGTCGCCGTGCGACAGCGACCAGACGTAGGCCGCCGCGATGCGGGTGCGCGTCTCGCCGATGATCGGCAGGTGCGCCGGCATCATGCCGTTGCGGCCCATGCGGATGCCGGTGCCGATGGTGTCGAAGTCGCTGGCGTAAAGCCAGATGTCGTCGGTCAGGTTGGGTGCACCCACGGCCGGGTTGCCCTTGCCTTCGGGGCCATGGCAGGCCGAGCAGACCGCGAAGCGGGCCTGGCCGGCGGCGGCCAGGGCCGGGTCGGTCTTCATGCCCGACAGGCTCTGCACGTAGGCCGATACTTCGGTGACGCCGACGTCACCGCCCAGCACCGCTTCCAGCGGCGGCATCGCCGCCTGGCGGCCGTGCAGGATGGTGGTGAGGATTTCGTCGGGCGAACCGCCCCACTGCCAGTCGTTGTCGGTCAGGTTGGGGAAGCCCTTGGCGCCGCGCGCGTCCGAACCGTGGCACATGGCGCAGTGGTTGGCGAACAGCCGCGCGCCGAAGGCCAGCGCCTCGGGGTCCTTGGCGATCTGGTCGATGGCCATGCCGTCGAACTTGCCGTAGGCCTGCGCCAGGCGGGCGTCGGCGTCGGCCTTGTCGGCGTCATGTTCCTTGGCCGAACTCCAGCCCGAGGTGCCGGCGAAGTTGCCCATGCCCGGGTACCAGGCCAGGTAGCCGATCGAGTAGAAGATCGTCAGGTAGAACAGGATGATCCACCACTTGGGCAGCGGCTTGTTGTATTCGGTGAGGTCGCCGTCCCAGACGTGGCCCGTGGTTTCGGCGGTGCTGCCGTCGGACTTGCGCTTGCGCGCCGTCCACCACAGCAGCCACGTGGTGGCCACGATGTTCAGGACGACCAGGATGATGACGTAGAGGGACCAGCCGGTGGTCATGGAATGTTCTCGCTCTGGTCTTCGAGGGGAATGCGGGAGGCGGCGTCGAACTCGGGCTTGCGGTGCTTGCTGTAGGCCCAGGCCACGCCGGCGATGAAGGCGACGAGTGCAATGACGGTGAAGATGCCGGTGCTCATGTCGTCAGCCCTTCGGTGCGTTCTTGCCCAAGGCCTGCAGGTAGGCGATGAGCGCGTCGAGCTCGGACTTGCCGGCCACCGCGGCGGCGGCGCCCTCGATCTCTTCGTTGGTGTACGGGTCGCCCAGCGTCTGCAGGGCGCGCATGTTGCGGGCCACCGCGGCCGGGTCCACGGCCGCTTCGGCCAGGAAGGGGTAGCCGGGCATGTTCGACACCGGCACCAGGTCGCGCGGGTTCATCAGGTGCACGCGGTGCCAGTCGTCGGAATAGCGGCCGCCGATGCGGGCCAGGTCCGGGCCGGTGCGCTTGCTGCCCCACTGGAACGGGCGGTCGTAGACCGATTCGCCGGCCAGCGAGTAGTGGCCGTAGCGCTCGGTTTCATGGCGCAGGGTGCGCACCATCTGCGAGTGGCAGTTGTAGCAGCCTTCGCGGACGTAGATGTCGCGCCCGGCCAGCTCCAGCGCGGGGTAGGGCTTCACGCCCGGCAGCGGCTTCACCGTCTCGGCCTGGTACATCAGCGGGACGATCTCGGCCAGGCCGCCGAAGGAGATGACGACGGCGATCAGCAGCGCCATCCAGCCGATGTTGGTTTCGATTTTCTCGTGGCTCATGTCTTGGGTCCTCAGGCGTGGCTGGCGGCGGTGTCGGCCGGGATCAGGACCGGCGTATCCACCAGGCCCTTGGCCTGCTGGAACGTGCGCACCACGTTGATCACCATCACCACCATGCCGACGATCACCAGCACGCCGCCCAGGAAGCGGATCAGGTAGTAGGGGTAGTTGAACTTGACGATTTCGGCGAAGGCGTAGGTGAGCGTGCCGTCGGCGTTGCTGGCGCGGGCCATCAGGCCCTGGCCGATGCCGGCGACCCACATCGAGGCTGCGTACAGCACCACGCCGATGGTGTGCACCCAGAAGTGCAGGTCAATCAGCTTCATCGAAGCCATGTCCTTCAGGCCCAGGCAGCGCGGGATGACCATGTAGATGGCGCCGATGGAGATCATGGCCACCCAGCCCAGCGCACCGGAGTGCACGTGGCCGATGGTCCAGTCGGTGTAGTGGCTGAGCGCGTTGACGGTCTTGATGGACATCATCGGACCTTCGAAGGTGCTCATCATGTAGAACGAGATGGCCACGATCATGAACTTGATGATCGGGTCGGTGCGCAGCTTGTGCCAGGCGCCCGAGAGCGTCATCACGCCGTTGATCGCGCCGCCCCACGAGGGCGCCAGCAGGATCAGCGAGAACACCATGCCCACCGACTGCACCCAGTCGGGCAGGGCGGTGTAGTGCAGGTGGTGCGGGCCGGCCCACATGTAGATGGCGATCAGCGCCCAGAAGTGCACGATCGAAAGGCGGTAGGAGTAGATGGGCCGGCCGACGCGGCGCGGCACGAAGTAATACATCATCCCCAGGAAGCCGGCGGTCAGGAAGAAGCCCACCGCGTTGTGCCCGTACCACCACTGCACCATCGCATCCACCGCGCCCGAGTACACCGGGTAGCTGTGCATCAGGCCGGCCGGGATGGCCAGCGAGTTGACGATGTGCAGCAGGGCCACGGCGATGATGAAGGCGCCGTAGAACCAGTTGGCCACGAAGATGTGCTTCACCCGGCGCTTCATGATGGTGCCGAAGAAGACCACGCCGTAGGCGACCCAGACCAGGGTGATCAGCACGTCGATCGGCCAGGCCAGTTCGGCGTACTCCTTGCCCTGGGTGTAGCCCAGCGGCAGCGAGACGGCGGCGGCCAGGATGACCACCTGCCAGCCCCAGAACACGAAGGCCGAGAGCTTGTCCGACAGCAGCCGCACGTGGCAGGTGCGCTGCACCACGTACAGGCTGGTGGACATCAGCGCGCAGCCGCCGAAGGCGAAGATGACGGCGTTGGTGTGCAGGGGGCGCAGGCGGCCGAAGCTGAGCCAGGCGGTGTCGAAGTTCAGGGAGGGCCAGTACAGCTGGGCGGCGATGAAAACACCCACCAGCATGCCCACCACGCCCCAGACCACGGTCATCACTGCGAACTGCAGCACGACCTTGTCGTTGTAGGTTTCCGTTTTATTGTCCAGCGTCATCGGTGTCGCCCCTGGTTGCATGCTGCCGATTATGGCCAGCGGGCCCCGGGGCCGGCTTGACCGATGTCAATTCACGCGTGCATCGGCCGCCCGTGGGACGGCGGGCCGTGCTGCAGCTCCCCCTGCAGGGCGAAGGTACACTTGAAACCGGGCCGGTTGAAAGCGCGGCCCGGGTCGCGTCAGCGCGGCGGCGCGCCGGTGGCCAGGGCGGCCTTCACGGCGGCCAGGAAGGCCGGGTCGGGCACCGGGCCCAGGCGCTCGGTGCGCGCCAGCACGCGGCCTTCGGCGTCCAGCAGCACCAGCGCGCTGGTGTGGTTGAACTCGCCGTCGGCCAGGGCGCGATAGCGCACGCCCAGCAGCGCGGCCACGCGCCGCACGGCGCCGGCATCGGTGCGCGCCAGGGTCCAGCGCGCCGGGTCGAGCTTGCGCTTGCGCGCCACCGACGCCAGCGCGGCGGTGTCGTCGCGGGCCGGATCCAGGCTCACCAGCAGCACGCCCAGGCGGGCGCGCTCGGCCGGGGACAGCGCGTGCTCCACGCCCTTGGCGCTGTCCACGATCAGCGGGCAGATGTAGCGGCAGGAGGTGTAGAACATGGCCACCAGCTGCGGCCTGCCGCGGCGGTCGGCCAGCTTGAAGGGCTTGCCGGCCTGGTCGCTGAAGGCGTCGTCGAGCAGGTACACCGAGTCCCCGGGCAGGGCGTCGGCGGCCTGGCCGGTGAAGGGCAGGGCCAGCAGCAGGACCGCCAGCAGCCGCCAGGAAAGTGGGATCATCGTTGTTTCCCCTTGGGGGCTTGCGGGCTGCGCGCGCAGCGGAACCCGAGGTTGCGGGTGGTGTCGCGGCCTTCCAGCGCCGACAGCATCGCCACGCGCATCAGCACCGCATAGTTCTCGCGGTCGTCCATGGACAGGGCGCCGGCGCCGCAGAAGCGCATCTGGTCGGGGTCGCCCTGGTTGCGGTTGTCGCCGGAAACCAGCATGGCCGAGTGGTCTTCCACCCATTCCCAGACCAGGCCGTGCAGGTCCTGCACGCCGTGCACGTCGGCGGGCGTGCGGCCCACGTCGGGCAGGGGTGCGCCCGAGGGCACCGAATACCAGGCCAGGATGCGCTCGCGCCAGGCCGGGTCGCTGCGGGCGTCGGCGCGGGTGGCGTCGGCCGCCGCGGCGTATTCCCACTCCGACCAGGTGGGCAGGCGTGCGCCCTGCGCTTCGCAGTAGGCCTGCGCGGCGAACCAGCTCACCTGCACCACCGGCTGGGCGGGCCTGGACTGCGGGCCGGTTTCGAGCGGGCCGGCCCACTTTTCCAGATAGCGCGGCTCGGCGAACACGGTGGGCGCCTTGCCGCGCTGCCACTGCGGATGCCGCTTCACGAAGGCCAGGTACTCGGCGTTCGTCACCGGGCGGCGCTGCAGTTCGAACGGCGCCACCCTCACCACGCCGCCGGTGTCCTCGTAGCGCAGCACCGAGCGGAACTCGCCGCCCGGCAGCGGTGCCCAGCCGGCGTCGGCCCCCGCGACCGCGGGGGCCAGGCACAGCAGCAGGGGCAGGAAACGCCGCATGTCAGTGCGCCGCGCCTTCCGAGCGCGCCGTGCCGGAACGGACGTCGGCCACTTCGGCCGTGGTCACGTTGCCGCCACCGTTGCCCCAGCTGTTCTTGACGTAGGTGAGGATGTTGGCGACTTCGTCGTCGGTGAGCTGGCTCATCGGCGGCATCACCGAGTTGTAGTCCTGGCCGTTGACGGTGACCGGGCCGCTGAGGCCGTTGAGCACCACCTTGATCAGCTCGGCGTTGCCCTTGGCGAGGTAGTCCGAACCCGCCAGCGGCGGGAACACGCCCGCCAGGCCCTTGCCGTCCGGCTGGTGGCAGGTGGAGCAGGTGCCCGCGAACAGGGCCTCGCCCGCCTTGGCCTGGTCCTCGACGGTGAGCGTGCCGGCCTTCTCGGCCGCGGCGGCGCTGGCCACCGGCGCCAGGCTGGCCGCCTTGTCGCCCAGGTAGGTCGAGTCAACCTCCTTGCCCGAGTACACGTCCAGGTTCGCTTCGCCCTCCACCTTCATGATGGCCAGCGCGCCCTTGTTGAAGGCGCGGAACAGCGAATGGTCCACCAGCACGTAGCTGCCCGGCACTTCGGTGCGGAACTCGGTGATGGCGGCGCCGCCGGCCGGGATCAGCGTGGTCTGCACGTTCTCCTGGTACCTGGTGCCGCCCTCGAACCAGACCTTGTCGAAGATCTCGCCGATGACGTGGAAGCTCGAGATCAGGTTCGGGCCGCCGTTGCCGACGTACATGCGCACGCTTTCACCCACGTTGGCCCGCAGCGCGTTGTCGCCGGTGAGCGCGCCTTCCGAGCCGTTGAAGAGGACGTAGGTGGGGTTCTCGTCGATGGCGCGCTGCATGTCGAACGGCGCGTGGCCTTTCTCGCGGTACTTGCTGGTGGTGTAGAAGTCGCCCTGCATCACGTAGAACTCCTTGTCCACCGCCGGCAGGCCTTCCGGCGGCTCGACCAGGATCAGGCCGTACATGCCGTTGGCCACGTGCATGCCCACCGGCGCGGTGGCGCAGTGGTAGACGTACAGGCCGGCGTTGAGCGCCTTGAAGGTGAACTGCGAGCTGTGGCCCGGCGCGGTGAAGCTGGAGGCCGCGCCGCCGCCGGGGCCGGTGACGCCGTGCAGGTCGATGTTGTGCGGCATCTTCGAATCGGGGTGGTTGTTGAGGTGGAACTCCACCGTGTCGCCCTGGCGCACGCGGATGAAGCTGCCCGGCACCGTGCCGCCGAAGGTCCAGAAGGTGTAGGTGACGCCTTCGGACATTTCCATGTCCACTTCTTTCACTTCCAGGTTCACCACCACCTTGGCCGGCGCGGTGCGGCCGGTGGCCGGCGGTACCAGGGGCGGGCTGGTGAGGATGGCGTTGATGGGCTCGCCCTGCGGCGGGCCGAAGTCGCCGGGCGTGCTGCTGCCCGCGGCGTCCTTGCCGGCATCGCGCGTGTCGAGCGTGGCGTTGGGGTTGTCGCGGCCGCAGCCGGCGAGCGCAAGCGGGAGGGCGATGGCGAGGGCGAGCAGATGGCGCTTCATGGAGTGCTCCTGTTCCGATGTTGGTCGTTCGTATGGCGCAAGGATCGGCGCGTGCGCCGATGCCGTCCCTGACCCAGGTCAACCGAGGGCCGTGTTGTGTCGCCGCGGCCCGCCAAGGCCTGCGTCCAGGACGGGTTGCCGGCTTTCGGGCCCGCGCTTGACCTGCCTCAATGAAGCCAACGCCAGGCGTGGACAGCATGGGACAAGACCCGCCCCGGGTCCAATCAGGGAGTCACCATGAAACTTCGTCATTGCATCGCCCTGGCCCTGGCATGCGGCGCAAGCCAGCCCGCGCTGGCCCAGTCCGGCGACACCGGCACCTGGACCGCCAACCTGCGCTACCGCCACGAAACCGTGGACGACGATGCGTTCGCACGCACCGCCGACGCCGACACGCTGCGCCTGCGCCTGGGCTGGAGCCGCGCCTTCGCGTCGGGCTTCTCGCTGGGCATCGAGGGCGAGGGCGTGGCCGAACTCAACGACCGCTTCAACTCGGGGGCGAACGGTGAAACCGCGTATCCCACCGTGCTGGACGCGCGCGCGCTGGAAGTGAACCAGGCCTGGGTGGGCTGGCGCGGACAGCGCGCCGGCGTGGTGCTGGGGCGCCAGCGCATCGCGCTGGACAACCAGCGCTTCATCGGCAACGTCGGCTGGCGCCAGAACGAACAGACCTTCGACGCGCTGGCGGTGGACGCCAAGCCTTCGGAGAAAGTAACCCTGCGCTACTACTATCTCGACCGCGTGCACCGCGTGGCCGGCGACGACGCGCTGAGCGCGCTGGCGCGCGAGCGCTCGCTGCATGGCCACCTCGCCAACGCCGCCTGGACGGCGCCCGTGGGAACGCTGGTGGGCTATGCCTACCTGCTGGAGGACCGCGACGTGGCCACGGCCTCCACGCGCACGCTGGGCCTGCGCTGGACCGGCACCCGCGCGCTGGGCACGGACAGTTTCGGCTGGACGCTGGAGGGCGCGCGCCAGCGCGACCACGCCAACAACCCGCTGGACGCGGACGCGGGCTACTGGCTGGCGGAAGCTGCGCTGACGCGGGGCGCGGTCACGGGCAAGCTGGGCTGGGAGCACCTGGGCGGTGACGGCGGCAGCGCTTTCCAGACGCCGTTGGCCACGCTGCACGCGTTCAATGGCTGGGCCGACAAGTTCGGCACCACGCCGCTGGACGGGCTGGAGGATCGCTATGCGCTGGCCACCGGCAAGTTCGGCAGCGGCCGCCTGCAGGACAAGCTGGCCTGGACCATCGCTTTCCACGACTACAGCGCCGACCGCGGCGGTGCCGGCTACGGCACCGAGTGGAACGCTTCGCTGGGCTTCCCGCTGCCGGGCGGGCTGACGGGCCTGGTCAAGCTGGCCGACTACCGCAGCGACGGCTTCGCCCGCGACACGCTCAAGGCCTGGTTCCAGATCGAGTGGACCCACTGACGCTTCTTGATCTGGCGCCGGAATCGCCGCGGCGCCGGGGGTCGCCTTCTGTTCGTGTGGAGCCTTTGAACTCACAGAAGACGACCCCCGGCGCCGCGGCGCTTCCGGTGGCAATTTCTTTCTGGTTTGGGAGAGCGGCTGCGCGGCAACGCCGGCGCGTTTCGGCACGGTGGACTGATGGGTGGGAAGTTTAGTTCGTAGCGCTTTGCTTTCGCGTGTGTTGCCGCGCTCATCCGCGCGGCATCTTGATTACTGGGCTGGCTGTGCTAACGCGGCGCCAGTTTCAATCCACTCCCGGCACACACGAGAAGATCCCGGAAAAAGCGAGGCCCCGCAGTGCGGGGCCTCTTGTTGGTGCGATGGCGAGACAGCCGTCAGTAGACGTCGTCCACCGTGTTGGTGATGTTGAACTTGCCCGTCGGAGTGATCAGGCGCGCGTCGTCAATCACCGCCTTGAGCGTCAGGGTGCGGTCGTCCACCACCACGATGGCCGAGCGCTGGTCCTTGCCGTTCCACACCGAGAACCAGACCTCGTCGCCCGCCGCGTTGTACTCCGGCTGCACCACCCGCTTCGGGCCTTCGCCCAGGTTCGCCCACTCGGCGATCGGCAGCACCTTGAAGCCGGCGTCCAGGTTGTCGATGTCGAACACCGCCACGCTCTGCGAGACCTTCGCGTCGGGGTTGAGCGGCGAGTCCACCCACAGGTGGCGCGACTTCGGGTGCGTCTTGATGAACAGCGAACCGCCGCCCTGGCCGTGCAGCACCTCCACCACTTTCCAGGCGTGCTCGGCGTGCTTTTCCGGGTCCGTGCCGATCAGGGTGATGTTGTCGTTGCCCAGCGCCGACGTGCCCCAGACCGGGCCGTACTTGGGATGCACGAAGTTGGCGCCGCGGCCCGGGTGCGGGATCTTCTCCACGTCGATCAGGCCGACCATGCGCTGTTCCTTCGAGTCCACCACGGCGATCTTGTCGCTCTGGTTGGCCGCGGTCAGGAAGTAGCGCTTGGTCACGTCCCAGCCGCCGTCATGCAGGAAGCGCGCGGCGTCCAGCGTGGTCACCCGCAGGTTGGCGATGTCGCTGTAGTCCACCAGCAGGATGCGGCCGGTTTCCTTGACGTTGACGATGAACTCGGGGTGCTGGTGGCTGCCGACGATGGCGGCCACGCGCGGCTCCGGGTGGTATTCCTGCGTGTCCACGGTCATGCCGCGGGTGGAGACGATCTTCAGCGGCTCCAGCGTCGGGCCGTCCATGATCACGTACTGGGGCGGCCAGTAGCCGCCGGCGATCGCCAGCTTGTCCTCGTAGCCCTTGAACTTCGAGGTTTCGATCGAGCGCGCCTCCAGGCCGATCTTGATCTCGGCCACGCGGTCGGGCGTGGGCATCCACATGTCGATCAGGTCCACCTTTCCGTCGCGGCCGATGGTGTACACGTAGCGCCCCGAGTGCGAAACGCGCGAGATGTGCACGGCGTAGCCGGTCTTGATGATGTTGATGATCTTCTTGGTGTCGCCGTCAATCAGGGCGATCTCGCCCGAGTCGCGCAGCGTCACCGAGAACACGTTGGCCAGGTTGTAGCTGTTCATCTGGCGCGTGGGGCGCTCGGCCACCGGCACCAGCACCTTCCAGCTGTTGCGCATTTCCGGCATGCCCCATTCGGGTGGGCTGGGCGGCGTGTGCTGCAGGAAGCGCGCCATCAGGTCCACCTGGTCGGCCGACAGTTCACCGCCGGTGCCGAAGTTGGGCATGCCGCCGGGCGAACCGAAGTTGATCAGCGCCTTGAGGTAGTCGGTGCCCTTGGCCTGGGTGATGTCGGGCGTGAGCGGCTTGCCGGTGGCGCCCTTGCGCAGCACGCCGTGGCAGCCGGCGCAGCGCTGGAAGAAGATGTCCGTGGCCTGGGCGAACTCGGCTTCGGTCATGTCCGGCGCACCGGGGGTGCGCACCTGCCTGACGTCGGTGGCGGCGACGGCGCTGGGCGCGCCCTTGTAGGCCGCCACGGCCTGCGACGTGCCCGGATGCGCCTGGCCCTGCGCGGGGTCGGACGCGCCGGCGATGCTCTTGCGCGCGGCGGCCACCTGGGCCGGCGTGAAACGCACGTCGCTGTCGTTGAACTCGTCCATGACGTGGTTGAGGATGGCCGAGATGTCGGCGTCGCCCAGGTGGCTCATGGCGGGCATGACGGCGTTGTAGTCGTTGCCGTTGACGGTGATCTTGCCGTTCAGGCCGGCCAGCACCGTTTGCAGGGCTGCCTGCGGGTCCTTGGCTATCCAGCTGGAATCCTTGAGCGGGGGGAAGGCACCGGCCAGCCCGGCGCCGTCGGCCTGGTGGCAGGCCGCGCAGTTGGCGAGGTAGGCGGCCTGGCCGGCTTCCTCTTCGGACTTCACCGGGCGTTCGTTCGCCTGGTCGGCGGTGGTGGACTGGGACTGGGCCAGGCCGCTGGCGGCGAGGCCCAGCGCCAGGGCGAGGGACGCACTGATCACGGTTCTTTTCATGTCTTCATTCCCCGATGGTCGTTTGGAAAGCCTGCGGTGGCGTTGCCACCGTCGACGCCAGCTTGGTCATGCGGCCCCGCGAATCCCCTGACCTGCATCAAGCACAACGATACTCACGCGCTGGCCCTGCCCCGGTTTTGACCCCGGTCAATCGGCGGGCGCCCGGGACTGTCGTAGGGTGCAAGCCATCCCGCCCGTGAGCCGACCATGTCCTCCTGCCTGACCAGCCTGGCCATTGCCGCCGCCGTCGCCGCCGCCACGCCGGTCCCGGAGCCCAGGCAGCTCGACGCCGTGGTGGTGGTGGGCAGCCGCAGCGCCGAGCCGGTGAAGCAGGTGGTGGGCACCGTCAGCCGGATTGACCGCGAACAGATCGAGCGCCGGGGCGTGCAGACCATCGAGGACCTGGCGCGGCTGGTGCCGGGCATGGACGTGGCCGCCGACCCGAACCGCTTCGGCGCCATCGGCTTCAACCTGCGCGGGCTGGAGGGCAACCGGGTGAGTGTCGAACTGGACGGCATCCCCCTGGCCGACGGCTTCGGCGTGGGCCAGTTCGCCCTGGCCGGCCGCGACCTGGTGGAGCTGGGCATCGTGGACCGGGTGGAAGTGCTGCGCGGGCCGGCGTCCACGCTGTACGGCAGCAAAGCCCTGGCCGGCGTGGTGGCTTACTGGACGCTGGATCCGCTGGAGGCCAGCTGGCGCGGCGACGACCAGCGCCAGCTGGGCGCGCTGCGGCTGGGCGCCGGCAGCCGGGACCATGCGTGGTGGCTGTCGGGGCAGTGGGTGGCGCGCAGCGACGACGATCGCTTCAGTGCGCTGGTGGCGCTGGGCCGCCGCGACGGCGGGGAAACCGGCAACAACGCCGACGACCCCGGCCAGCAGGCCAATCCCGCCGACTACCGCAATGACACTGCGCTGGCGAAGTTCGGCTACGACGCCGGCGACGCCGGCCGCTGGCTGGCCACGCTGGAACAGGGCCGCGGCGAGCGCCGCACCGACGTGCAGTCGCTGCTGTTCGGGCCGGGCCGCTTTTCGACCACCTATGCGCTGGAGGCCGACGACCGCACCCGGCGCGATCGCGCCAGCCTGTCGGTGGAGTGGCCCGCGCTGGGGCCGATCGGCCCGGTGCGGGCGCTGTTGTACCGCCAGGACAGCCGCAGCGAGCAGCTGAGCGACCAGTACCGCCTGGCCGATCGCGCCACGCCGTTCCCGTCCCGGCGTTTCCGCGGCTTCGGGTTCGAGCAGGAAAGCCTGGGCCTGGAGCTGACCGGCCAGTGGCGCGGCGAATGGGGCGGGCTGTCGCACTGGCAGGTGTTCGGCGTGGACCTGGTGCGGCACGACTACCGCGGCCTGCGCGAGGGCACCGAGACCAACCTGGCCACGGGCGCCACGACGAACGTGATCCTGGGCGAAGTGTTCCCGCTGCGCGATTTCCCGAACAGCGTTTCGCGCGAGGTCGGCGTGTTCTGGCAAGACGAAATCAGCCTCGGGCGCGGCTGGGCCGTCGTGCCCGGCATCCGCTGGGAGTCCTACGCCCTGGATGCGAATCCGGACGCCATCTGGACGGCCGACAATCCGGCGGTCGAACCGGCCTCGCTCGACAGCCACCAGTTCACGCCCAAGCTGGGCCTGCGCTGGAGCGGCGAACGCCTCGGCGTCTACGCGCAGTACGCCCGTGGCTTCCGGGCGCCGCCGTTCGGCGACGTCAACGTCGGGCTCAACCTGCCGGCCTTCAACTACGTGGCCCTGCCCAACCCCGGCCTGCGCCCCGAGCGCAGCGATGGCTACGAACTGGGCCTGCGCTGGGACGGCGAAGCGCTGCAGGCCAGCGCGGCGGTGTACGAGAACCGGTTCGAGGACCTGATTGAATCGCGCGCCAACCTGGGCCGCAATGCCGACGGCCAGCTGGTGTTCCAGTCCGTCAACCGCGACCGGGCGCGCATCCGCGGCGCCGAGCTGGAGGCGCGCTGGGCGCTGGACGCCCTGTCCGAACATGCGCGCGGCCTGTATGCCGACCTGTCGGCGTCGTGGATCGAAGGTGACGACACCGCCCGCGACCGGCCGCTGAACTCGGTGCCGCCGCCGCGCGCCAGCCTCGCGCTGGGCCGCCTGTCCGACGACGGCAGCCGCGGCGCCGAGCTGCGCCTGAGCGGCGTGCGCGCCGTCACCCGCGCCGACCAGGGGGCCGGCGCACTGTTCCTGCCGCCCGGCTATTCCACCTGGGACCTGCACGCCTGGGCCGACCTGGGCGAACGCGTGCGCCTGAACCTGTCGCTGACCAACCTCACCGACCGCCGCTACTGGGATTGGTCCACGCTCCGGGGCCTGGGCGCCGGCGCCAGCGACATCGACTTCTATTCCAGGCCCGGCCGTGGCGCGAGCCTGGGGCTGCGCGTGGAATTCTGATCCGGGTTGACCCGGATCAGGGATGGTCCGTGGCTCCGATGCTGCAATGGCGCCATGGACACCCCCCCTCCCACCACGCTGGACCTGCGCGACCTGCCGGCCCCGGAACCACTGCTGCGCGCCCTGGTCGCCATCGATGCGCTGGCCGGCGATGCGGTGCTGCGCCTGCTGACGCCGATGCGACCCGAGCCCTTGCTCGAACAGCTGCGTTCACGCCGGTTGTCATATTCGGTGGCGGCGCACGACGGGGGCGGCTGCGCCGTGACGGTATGGAACGACGATGGCACGGCTGTCGATTGAGCGCGCGCCAGACGTCGCCCAACCCGGCATTTTCCTGCACAGCGTGCCCGCCTGGGGTGCGCTGGCCGGGCTGATGCTGCTGGCCCAGGGGCCCGCCCTGCTGGCTTCGCGCTGGTCGCTGGCGACGGTGGCGCTGGTGCATGTGTTCACCCTCGGCGTCCTGGGCAATGCTCTGTTCGGCAGCCTTCTGCAGTTCCTGCCGGCGGCGGCGGGCGTGCGGCTGCTGGTGGGCGCGTGGTGGGCGAATGGACTGCATGCCGTGTTCAATCTTGGTACCGCGGCCCTGGTGGCGGGGTTCTGGTGGGCGTCGCCCGGCCTTCGTGCAGCGGGGGCGGTGGCGCTGGTGATGGCGTTCTTCGAACTGGTGGTGGTCACGCTTCCCGGCGTTCTGGCCAAGGCCCGATCCAGCCTGCTGCACACGGGCGTCGGCCTGTCGCTGGCCGCCGCGCTGGCCACCGCGGCCATGGGCGGGCTGCTGGTGGCGGCGATGGCGGGTGGCATTGAACTGCCGATCCAGCGCTGGACCGACCTGCATGCCGCCACCGGCGTGGTGGGCTGGATACTGGTGCTGTTGGCGGCAGTTGGCCGCGTGGTGATGCCGATGTTCCAGGGCGCGCCAGCGGTGCCGGAGCGTTGCCAGGGCGCGTGGCTGCTCTGGGTCGCCGTCGGATTGCCGCTGGCAGGTATGGCGTGGGTGCCGGGCGGTGCAAGGTCTGCGCTGGCCGTGGCCACCTCGGTGGCGGTGCTGTCGCTGGCGCTGGGCGGGCTCTGGCTGCAGCGGCATGCGCGCCGCAGCTCGGGCGCGACGCTCGCTGCGTTCTGGCGCGTCGGGCTGTCGGCGCTGGCGCTGGCCGTGGTGCTGGCCTGCCTGCCGGGCGAGCGGGCGGTGCCGGTGGGCGCCCTGGTGCTGGCCGTGGCGCTGCCGATGCTGGTGCTGGGCATGCTGCTGGAAATCGACGCCTTCCTTGGCTGGATCGACCTGCACCGTCGCTGCGGCCGCGGGCTGCAGCTGCCCGGCGTGCAGACCCTGCTGCCGCCGACGCGACGACACGCCCTGTTCTGGCTGTTCGCGATGGCTGGCGCCGCAGCGCTGCTGTCGGCCCTGCATCCCGGCGAGGTTGGCAGCCGTGTCGCCGGGGCGCTGATGCTGGTCGCCTACCTGGCGCTGGCGCACGCGCAGCGCGGTGTCGCCCGAGCGGTGGATGCGTTCGCGCAACAGCACGCCCGCTGCAACGTGGCCCTCCGGAGCAAGCCATGAGCCTGCATTCAAAACCACTGGCGCCGCTGCGCCACGGCATCGACCTGCTGGACGACGCGATGCTGCTGCTGCTCGCCGGGCGCCGGCACCTGGTGGCCGCGGCGGCCCGGATAAAGCAGCGCGAAGGCCTGCCGGCACGGGACGCCGGGCGCGAGTCGCGCATCCTCGCCCGCGGGCAGCGCCTCGCGCGCCGGCTGGGGCTGCCGGCGGAACTGGCGCAGCGGCAGATGTCGCTGGTGATCGCCGAAGGCTGTCGGCTCCAGGGGCTTGAACCTGACCCGGATCAAGGCGCGAAGCCCGGGACGGGCAGCATCCTTGTTCCCGCCATGAACCCGTCCGACACCAGCCCGACCCTGCTGCCGCGCCTGCTGCTGCGCGCCTTCCCGCCGCCGGCAAAATGGGCGCCCCTGCTGCGCCGCCTGCCCTTGTCGTGGCAGGCGCGCGCGCTGGAAGCCGCGGTTGGCCACCTGCTTGCCGCGCCGCTGCGCGAGGGGCAATTCGAGTTCATGCAGGGTCGGCGCCTGGGCATCGAAGTGTCCGACCTGGGCCTGGCCTGGGTGCTTTCGCTGGAGGGCGATCGCCTGATGGCCACTTACGAGCCGGCCGACGCCACGGTGCGCGGTACCGCCACCGACCTGATGCGGCTGGCCAGCCGCCTGGAGGACGCCGACACGCTGTTCTTCCAGCGACGGCTTGAACTGACCGGCGACACCGAACTGGGCCTCACCGCGCGCAACCTGCTCGATCGGCTGCCCTGGGAGTCGGTGCCGCTGGGCCTGCGCGTCGTGCTCAACCGGTGTGCGCGGTTGGCCAGCGAGGCGCGCAGCGCGCATCAAAGCACCGGCCCGGCAACATGACCGGGCCGCTGCGCATCAGCCCGCGGGCAGCCCGGGCTTGCCGGGATTGCCGCGCCAGTAGCCGTTGACCGCGCCCAGGCGCGGCGGCGGCATTGGCGAGCGACGCGCCAGGTCGAAGTGCTCCACCACCTCGCGCATGCCCTGCGCCTGCGGATAAAGCCGCAGCATGGCGACGCCGAGGTCGCGTAGTTCGGCTATTTCCGGGCCCAGGTCGGTGATTTCCTCACCCTGGATCTGGACACCGTTGATGCGCAGGAACGGTTCGCCTTCGCGGGTGGCCAACGGCAGGCCGTCGGGGTGCTCGATGCAGCGGAAACCGCACGCGTCCTTGGCGACGTCCAGCGCACGGGCGGTGAAGCAGCGCGCCGAGTACGACAGCGGCAGGCGCCCCCACGCAATCACTTCCAGCTCCGGAGGCTCGGCGCCGTCGGCGCGAAAGGCCACCAGCAGGTCTTCCAGCAACTGGCGGCCCTGCTCGACGCCCGGCACCCATCGGCGCAGGCCGTCTTCCACCAGCATCGCCAGGGCGCGCTGGTTGTAGATGTTCAGCGTGGGCCCGGCGACGAACGGCAGGCCACGCTCCTTGCACAGCTGCACCGCGGTCAGGTCATTGGCCTCGACCAGGAAGCCGCCGTGGTCGAGCATGCGGATGACGGCGTTGTGCTCCGACTCGGCCTCGACCAGCGCCAGGCTCGACAGCACCACCTGGCGGCCTTCGCCGGCCAGCGCTTCGGCCAGCGAGATCCAGTCGCGGGTGCCCAGTTCGCGGCGCTTGCTGCACACCGTTTCGCCCAGGTAGACGACGTCCACCGGCCAGTTCGCGACCTGGCGATAGAAGGCCATCGTGGTTTCGCGCGGCCAGAAGTACTGCAGGGGTCCCAGGCTGATTTTCATGCGTTCAGTGCCAAGCGCGGTGGTAGGGGCCGAGGGTGGTCTGGTGGCCCTCGGCGTGGGCGGACAGCGCCTGCTGCCACGCCGGGTTGGGCGACCAGGCGGCGGGGTTGGCAAGGTGCCGGTCGATGGCCTCGCGCCAGGTGCGCGTCACGGTGGTGACATAGGCAACGCCGCGCTGGCGGCCTTCGATTTTCAGCGCGGCCACGCCGGCTTTGGCCAGCTGCGGCAGCAGCGCCAGGGTGTTGAGGCTGGTGGGTTCCTCGAGCGCGTGGAACACCTCGCCGCCGACGTCGAACCGGCCCTTGCACACGGTGGGGTAGGCGGCCGGCTCACCCGGGGCGTAGCGGTCCATCAGCATGCCGTTCAGGCGCACGCCGCGCTGGCCGTCGCCGTGTTCTTCCCAGCGCACGAACCGCGCCGGCGAGCACACGCCGTGCCGGTTGGGCGAGGCGCCGGTGACGTAGCTCGACAGCTGGCAGCGGCCCTCGACCATGATGCACAGGCTGCCGAACGCGAACACCTCCAGCGGCACCGGTGAAAACACGCACAGGCGCTCCACCTGCTGCAGCGAAAGCACCCGCGGCAGCACCGCCCGGCTGATGCCGAACCGCTCGTGCATGTAGCGCAGCGCCGGTGCCGACGTGGCCGAGCCCTGCACCGAAAGATGGCGCGCCATGCCGGGGTGTTCGCGCATGGCATGGTCGAGCACGGCCATCTCGGCGGCGATGATGGCATCGCAACCCAGTGCGGCGGCGTGGTCCACGGCCTCCTGCCAGACCCGCAGGCGCGACGTCTCGGGATAGGTGTTCAAGGCGATGTAGACCTTGCAGCCGCGCTGGTGCGCGTAGGCGATGCCGGCGCGCAGCTCGGCGTCGTCGAAGTTCAGCCCCGGGAAGGCGCGGGCGTTGGTCTGGTCGCGGAAGCCCGCGTAGACGGCATCGGCGCCGGCATCCACGGCCGCGCGCAGGGCCGGCAGGTTGCCGGCGGGACAGACCAGTTGCATCGCGCACTCCGGGGCGGGGACGCGGCATGCTCCCCCGCGGTGCCATCACCGTCATTGACCTGGGTCAGATACGGGCCGCATCGATCGGGCCATCATGCTGGCCAGCGGCGACCGTGGCCGTTGCACCGAAGGAGCCTGCCTTGAAACCGATGCTGCCGCACTTGTGCGTCGCCCTGCTGTTGGCCGCGCCGGCCCTGGTGCCGGCTACGTCGCGCGTTGCCGAACCGGCGGCGCACCACGCTTCGCACGCCGGGCATGCGCCGGGCAAGCTGCCTGCGGACTCCGGCGCCCCGGCCGTGCGCTGGCAGGCGGACGAACCCCTGGCCCGCGGCATGAAGCGCCTCCGAGCCGCCACGCAGGCGCTTTCACATGGGGCCCACGGCCATCTGAGCGCGGAGCAGGTCAAGGCCATCGCCGCCGAGCTCGACGCCGCCGTGCAGGACATGATCGCCCAGTGCCGGCTCGAGCCCGAGCCCGACGCGGCCCTGCACCCACTGCTGGCCCGCGTGCTGCAGGCCAGTGCGAGGCTGGCGAGCGGCAAGTTCGACGCCAAGGCCATGGAAGACCTCGAAGCGGTGCTGGCGCGCTACCCGGTGCTGTTCGACGACGTGGCCTGGAGCGCCGACCAGATCGACTCCGCCTGACGTTCCGCCGCCGGATCCGGCACGATCGGCTGGCTCCAGGCGCGCGAGGTTTCGGCCGGCCACTTGCGGGTGGCGTCGATGCCCAGCTTCGATCCGAGGTTGGGCACCGGGCTGGAGAAATCGAGGTAGTCGATCGGCGTGTTCTCGACCAGCATCGTGTCGCGCGCCGGGTCCACCCGCGTGGACAGCGCCCACAGCACCTGCGACCAGTCGCGCACGTCGATGTCCTCGTCCGTGACGATGACGAACTTGGTGTAGGTGAACTGTCGCAGGTAGGACCAAACTCCCATCATCATCCGCCGGGCGTGGCCCGGGTACTGCTTGCGGATGCTCACCACGGCGATGCGGTAGGAACAGGCTTCCGGCGGCAGGTAGAAGTCCACCACCTCGGGAAACACCTTGCGCAGGATCGGCACGAAGACGTCGTTGAGCGCCGACGACAGCACCGACGGTTCGTCGTCCGGCGCCCGGCCCATGTAGCTCCCGTGGTAGATCGCGTCGCGGCGCATGCGCAGTCGCTTCACGGTGAACACCGGGAACTCGCCCTGCGCGTTGTAGTAGCCGGTGTGGTCCCCGAACGGGCCTTCCGTGGCGGTGTCGCCGGGCTCGATGAAGCCTTCCATCACGATCTCACTGCCGGCGGGAGCATCCAGCCCCGTCATCGCGCTGTGCCAGACGCGCGTGCGGGCGCCGCGCAGCAGCCCGGCGAACTCGTACTCCGACAGCGTGTCGGGCACCGGCGCCACGGCCGCCAGCATCGTCGCCGGATCGGCGCCTATCGCCACCAGCAGCGGGAACGGTTTGCCCGGGTGCGCGGCCTGGAAGTCGGCGAAATCGAGCGCGCCGCCGCGGTGCGGCAGCCAGCGCATGACCACGCGGTTGCGCGACAGCAGCTGCTGGCGGTAGATGGCGACGTTCTGGCGCGGCTGGCGGGTGCCCCGGGTCACCACCAGGCCGAAGGTGACCAGTCGCGCCACGTCGCCCGGCCAGCAGCGCTGGATCGGAAGTGCGCCGAGGTCGATGTCTTCGCCTTCGAGCACCGTTTCGTTGAAGGCCGCCTCGCGGGTGGTCTTTGGCGCCACGTGCGCCAGCTGCGCCAGCTCGGGCCAGTTCGCCAGCGCCTGCCGGAGGTTGGACGGCCAGCGCGGCTCCTTCACCGACGCCAGCAGTTCACCCAGCTCGCGCAGCGAGGCCAGCGGCCGGCCGCCCAGCGCCAGCTCGATGCGATCGCGATGGCCGAACAGGTTGCCCAGCAGCGTGTGCCGGGAACCGACTGGGTGGGTCATCAACAGGGCCGGACCTTGGCGCCGCAGCGCCAGCCGGCACAGTGCGGTGCTTTCGAGGTCGGGGTCCACCGGCGCGTCCACCTGCTGCAGTTGGCCACGGCGCGAAAGCGCGCCCAGGAAGCTGCGCAGGTCATGGTGGTTCATGCGGCCGGGATCGCGCCGAGCGCGGCGAGGCCGGCCTCGAGGTTGATGCCGTTGCGCGCCAGCCACGCGCGGTCGAACAGGGTTTCGTCGTAGCGGTCGCCGCGGTCGCACAGCAGGCTCACCAGGCTGCCGGACTGGCCTGCGTCGCGCATCGCCCGCGCCAGGCGCAGGCAGGCCACCAGGTTGGTGCCCGAGCTTCCGCCATAGCGGCGGCCCAGCAGCGATTCAAGCTGCCAGGCGGCGGCGATGGAATCGGCGTCGTCCACCTCCTCCACCCGGTCCACCACGTCGAACACGAAGCTGGGTTCGACGCGCGGGCGGCCGATGCCTTCGATCAGCGTCGGCTGGCTTGCCACCGCGGCCGGGTCGCGCGTGCGCCAGCCCACGGCGAACGCACCGCCCGTGGGTTCGGCCACGCACACGCGCGTACGCAGCCGGCGGTAGCGCAGGTAGCGGCCTATCGTGGCCGAGGTGCCGCCGGTGCCCACGCCGCAGACGATCCACGTGGGTTCCGGGTCCGGGCCTTCGGCCATCTGTTCCAGGATGGATTCGGCGATGTTGTTGTTGCCGCGCCAGTCGGTGGCGCGCTCGGCCAGGCCGAACTGGTCGAGGTAGCACAGGCCTTCGCGCGCGGCGCGCTCACGCGCGACCGCGCTGGCATCAACGCCCGGAGGCACCAGCACGCAGTTCGCGCCCAGCGAGCCGATCAGGCGCACCTTGGCCGGGGCGGTGCAGTCGGGCATCACCGCCGTGAACGGCACGCCCAGCAGGCGCGCGAACCACGCCTCGGATATCGCCGTACTGCCCGATGACGCATCAATCGCACCCTGGCCTTCGCTCAGGCGGCCATTGCACAGCGCATACAGGAACAGCGAACGCGCCAGCCGGTGCTTGAGGCTGCCGGTGGGATGCGAGGCCTCGTCCTTGAAGTACAGGACGATGCCCGGGAACGCCGCCAGGTCCACCCGCAGCAGGTGCGTGTCGGCTGAACGCGCGGCTTCCTGGCCCAGGCTGGCCAACGCGGCGTGCAGCCAGCGGCGGCAGGGCGCGTCGGTCATGCGGCGCCAACCATCAGCGCCGTCGCGCGGCGCGCCAGGTAGTCGAAGTACATTTCCAGGTAGCTGATGCCGTTGCCCGTGTCCAGCAGGAAGGGATTCATCAGCGTGTGCCGCAGGATCACCACGCGGTCGTCGTCCTCGCCGCCGGCGTCCAGCGTGGCAGGGTCCAGGTCCAGCGACGCCAGCACGCGCAGCGTTTCCTCCCGGCCCAGGATCTCGGGCCGCAGGGTGGTCATGGAGCCGAAGAACTCCCGCGCCTGAAGCGGCTGGCCCGGGTCGTAGCTGAGGCTGCCGTGCAGGGCGCGCACGAAGCGGTTCATTTCGCCCACGTCGCAGTTGCCGGCCGGGTTCAGGGCCAGGCAGATCAGGTTGCTGTCGGGCTCGAAGGGTATGCGGCAGTGCAGCCTGCCTCCCAGCCGGGCGGCGAAGCGGGCCGCGGCCGTCCGGAAGGCTTCGGTGGCCAGGATGGACTCGCGCGGCAGTTGGCCGAAGTGGGCGTGGTCCAGGGGCAGCACGCGGTGCGTGACGTAGACAGCCGCCGCCGCTGCACCCGGCTTGGAGCCCTCGGGAATGTAGCGTCCAAGCTGGCGGAAGCGCTGGAAGAAGTCCCCGTCCTCGCCCGAGGTGAAGACGTAGTCCGCTTCTTCGGCCAGCAGCGCCATCGCGCGCTGGTCCCTGCAAAGGAAGGCGCCGGCGCCATAGGGGATGTAGCCGAGCTTGTGCGGATCGACGGTGATCGAATCGGCGCGGGCGAGCGCACCGAACGCCGCGTGGACTTCGGTGGCGGGGAAGTCTCGGTACTCCTCGCGCATGTGCGCCAGCGGCCGCAGGCTGCCGTCGGGTTCGCGGAACAGCGTGGCCAGGTAGCCGCCCCAGGCGGCGTCCACGTGCACGCCGAAGCCCAGGCCGCGCGCGGCCCAGCGGTCGCGCGCCTCCAGCAGTTCGTGCACGGGGTCCATGGTTCCGAACTCGGTGCTGCCCAGCACGCCCACCACCATCAGCACCGGCTGGCGTTCGCGCTCGCAGCGCTCCAGCATGGCCTCCAGGGCATGGACGTCGGTGCGCATGCCGCGCTCGGGCATCAGTTCGAGCTGGGCGCGGCCCAGCCCCATCAGCTTCATGCCCTTGGACCAGGAGTAATGCGCGGTCACCGGCGCCAGGACCCTCGGCGATTTCAGCTGCGGATGCCTGGCCAGGAAGTCGGCGAGGCCCAGGGTCTCGAGCCGTTCGGCGTTCCAGCGCTGGCGCCATTGGCGGCGCTGTGCTGCCGGGCAATGCGCCAGCCAGGCATTCCATTGGTCCAGCAGGGCCACGGTGGCGGCCGGAGTGAGGTTGAACGCGGTCCAGTCGTCTTCCGGCACGTCCAGGCCGGGCGCGCCGATGGCCCGCAGCGCCACCGGGAACGCCTTGACGGCCAGCGCCAGCCGCAGCGACTGGAAGTTGGCGAGCGTGCCGCCCGAGGTGAGGTGCCCGAACGCACAGTCGGGACGCGCGGGGTCGTCCACGTAGCCGAACATGCGCGCCAGCTGCAGTCCGACCTTGAGTTCGAGGTCGATGGTGACCGGCGCGGCGTCGAGGCTGACGTTGTTGGGGTTGTAAGGCAGCGTCAGGTACTGCGCCGCGAGGCCTGGCAGCAGCAGGTCGGACACCATGTGGCCGATGTAGCGTGGGCTGTGGAAGGGCACCGAACGCTTGAGCGACGCCGACAGCGAATGCAGCTCGCGGCGCATGCGCGCCTCGAAGTCGCGGAACGCGGGCTCGCCTGCGGCGTCGGTCGGGATGGCCGGCGGGTCCTCGGGGTGGAAGTTGCGGCGCCAGTAGACGTGGTCGCGCAGGAACTCGACGACGAGCTTTTCCAACAGGCCGTCGTTCTCGCCGTACGGGCCCAGGAACAGCGGATGGATGCCGGCCGATGTCACGACGCCAGCCCCTGCAGCAGGCCCAGCGGGCTGTGCGTGCGCGCCACGAAGTACATGAAGCCAAAGGTCGCCAGTGCGGCGAGGTAGAAGCCGGCACGCGCGCGCCGGCTGCGGGCGCGCTTGAGCGCCAGGCTGCCCAGCACCACGTACACCACCAGCAGCGCCAGCTTCACCGACAGCCACGGCACCACGAAGGGGTTGAGCTTGAGCGCGGTCAGCAGCATCAGCGCCGCGGTCAGCAGGGCGGTGTCGATGGTGTAGCTGAGGTAGCGCAGCGGCGCGGCCATCGCCCAGCGCGCGCCGGCCAGCACCGCGGCGCCGCGCAGGGCGAACAGACCGCCGCTGGCGATCACCATGGCCACGTGCACGGCTTTGATCTGCAGGTAGAACACGATCATGGCGCGCCCTCAGCCCGGCCTGCCGTCGGCGCGCGGCGTGGCGTAGATCCACAGCGAGCGCAGCACCCAGGGCGTGAACACGGCCAGCCAGCCCAGGCCCGCCGCCAGCATCCAGGGCGCGGGGTCGGGCACGGCTTCGGCCGCCACGCGCACCATGGCCACCAACTGCATGCCGACGAACGCCAGCGCGGGGATGCGCCCCAGTTCGAGCGGCCGGCCCGAGTGGCCCTGGGTGACGCGCGTCACCATGGCCACCAGCAGGCTGCCGAAGAAGCCCACCGACAGCGCGTGCACCGGCGCGCGCCCCAGCGCGAACTCACCCGTCGCGGCGAACCAGGCGCTCTGCGCCAGGTACAGCGCCAGCCCGATCGGCAGCCAGGCGAAGCCCACGAACAGCACCCGCAGCAGCGGCGGCATCGGGCCGCGCGGCCACCAGCGCCACAGTGCGTAGCCGGTCAGCACCACCAGCGGTGCATCCACCAGCCACAGCCACTGATGCAGATGCGCCAGCTCCAGCCCCAGGTGCGCCAGGCACAGCGGCCACAGGGCGGCCAGCCAGCCCATCGGCCGCCACGGCACGTAACCCGGCACGACGTTGGCGGCAAAGAAGGGGAACATGCGGTGCGCCACCGTGGCGTACACGGGCACCAGCAGCCCGAACGTGCCGATCTTGAGCATGGCGAACGCCAGCCGCGGATCGGGCAGGTGCAGGAAAACCACGAACGCCAGCAGGCCGGCCAGGCCCATCACCAGCGCCGCGAAGCAGGACAGGGCGTGCCAGGTGGTGGCGCGGTCGCGGAACAGCCAGCCGGCCAGCACGGCCATCGCCGCGATCCAGCCGGCCACGGTGTTCACGGCTCCCAGGTGCACCAGCATCGCCGAGCCCGAGGCCAGGCCCGACAGCGTCAGCACCTGTCCGGCCACCAGGCCCAGGCCGACGGGCAGGTAGTGCCAGCGGCTGGCTTCGGTCTGGCCCATCCAGCGCGGGAACACGGTGAGAAGGAAGCCGAAGATGAAGGCGGGCAGCACCTGGTACTGCATGACGAAGCCATGCATCCAGCCCGCCGGGACGGTGGGCGCGGGCATGGCGCCACCCAGCCAGGCGGTCCACCAGGCCATGGCGGCAATCACGTTGAAGGCGCCGATGAAGAACAGCAGCCGATGCGGCGCGGCGGCAATGGCCGCAAGCGGGAAGGAGTTCGGTGCGTGCTTGATGTCCATGCCGCCATGCTGCCGCGCCCTGCCGCCTGCCGCCTTGACCCACGTCAGTCCCTTGGCTGCGGCGCCGTCGCCGCCCCGGAAGCGAGGGTCACTGCTTGGTCCATGCGCCGTCGCCACCCCGGAAGCGAGGGTCACTTCCTGCTCACGGCAGAGCCTTTTAGTTCGCAGGAAGTGACCCTCGCTTCCGGGGCGCCGCCGGTGC
>Ga0075160_10000238_pt1 | contig 34954 bp, 23 predicted proteins | sample JI91814C2DNA_FD_70969 | JGI IMG/M metagenome (GOLD analysis project Ga0075160, IMG submission 70969) | Wastewater effluent complex algal communities from Wisconsin, to seasonally profile nutrient transformation and Carbon sequestration -... | ecosystem: Engineered > WWTP > Effluent > Algae... | reverse complement strand
CTTCAATTGTTACTTATAGAAATACATGTTATCTACCAAGAGGTTTGAAATCGTAGCGTCTGATATAAAGAATATTTGCGCCATGTTATTTTTTCCGGTCAATCCAGTAAAACTGCTAATGGGTATATCCAGACTAATCCAATTATTACTGGTCAATGCTGTGCTTGCAAATGTGACGCGTCCACTGGAATCGTCACCGCCACCAAAAGCAGCATTTGGACCAAAGTCACCTAATTCAACTTTTATATAATCTCCAGGATTAACCACCTCTGAAATTTGTATATCAACATGCAGGTGAGTCATTTGAGAAATATTGATGGTAGGATTTTTAAATTCGGTGGCCACAAAATTGAGTTGTGTGTACTTAATGATTTTATCACCATTAATGTCGAGGTCAGCCCCGCCCAGCGTAGTTTGAAAAGGGGCAAAAAATCCATTGTAAAAATCTACCGGTATGTTGGTATAGGTATCGCTAAAAACAGAAATCACATTAGCCGGACTACGGGTAGGAGTGGGCGCAGCTATAAATGCACCTAACGATTTAATAGTTACAGATCCTTGAGCGCTTACACCCGCTAAGATGGCTGTGATCTTAGCAGTGCCTGACCCAACAATTGAGATTATTCCTTTTTCACTTACCCGTGCTATATCTACGTTAGAAGAACTAAAGGTAAAATAGGAAGGAGAGGCAGATACAGTCTGATTGATCCCGCTCTCGAGGTTAAGGGTTTGCGTAAGCCCTGGAATGGTAACCGTTGTTCCGGTAAAGGTCTCGATCGTCTCATCCTGACCCAGAAAGATTGCAGGCCTCGGCTGAGCTATCGTGCCCAGCCGTTCGAACTTCAGCTCGTCTATCCAAAATGTATAGCCGTTATTGTTTTCCGGGCCTTCGGCATACCAAAACAATCCTTTCTCAGCAACCAATTGACTTGCATCTGGAATTGGAATGATGTACTTAGTCCAGGTTGTACTGACTTTCAGATTCTGCATCGTTGTCAGGAAATTGTTATCACCAAAATCATTTCCGAATCCTATTTCATTGATCGTAGCAGCTTGGGTTGCTTTACACCAGAATGTAAGGGCATCAAATTCAGTGAGATTGCGTCCACCGGTATCAGGAAAGATGGCGCCAGCAAACGCTCCACCTGGATCTCCAACGTTAGGCACATCAAACCGCATGGATGCAGTGCCTGCATACCGCACTTCCGTATCAACAGTAAAAGCGTTCAGCTTTGAGCCCGCAAAAGGAAAGTACTGAAGGCCCCCACTGAAGCCATCAATAAATACATTCGGATTTTTAGGGAAGGTTGCAAATTCAACATCACCTGAAATATTTCTCTGACATCCGGAGATGATGATAGAAGTGACCGCGGTTAGAAGTGCTATGGTTAAACTTAAAGTAGTAGTCTTTTTCATGTTGCTCTCTGTTTATTTCCCAACATTGATGTGTACATACGTTCTGATCTCCCATTCATCTCCATTGGGAAAGCCAACGGGACTTATAATTGGAGCGGTAGCAAATGGCAGTGCCACGTTAGGGGAGTATCGCGGAGAATACTCGTTCAGTGAACGCCAGGTAAAGCGCAATCCAATGGATGTACTTGGCAATATGAACCAATCTTGCTTCCCGATAGAAGTTGATATGTCGGCCATTAGCTGCAATGGGAATGTCAGGTTAAAGTCGCGATGGTAGTCAAAGGGTCCCCAATCGTTTACCTTAATGTGCGAGGACAATTTCATCGTCTTATAAATCACACGCACATCACCACCGAGGCGCTTGATCGTTCGTGGATCAGAACCATTCGCCTGACCATTGCCTCCATATAAGTTCGCGATTACTCCAAGCTGCGGATTCACCTTGGATACAATGCGTGTATTGACTTCCCATAAATCCAATGCTGGTGCTGCTCCACTAGCTGCTACTGGCACACGCCCTGTTCCAGGAAAAATAACCGCTGCATCTTGCGTAGTAGGCAGGTGACGATATACCATCCCTACGCTGAAAGACATTTTAGAATCTTCCGCCCTGTCGTTATCCCACTCGTACATCCAGGTGCCTGGAGTAGGATCAAAAGTTAACAAGAGTTCACCTGCTACGGTCTCCCGGTTGGAGCGAACTACAAAAGGATCATCCAGAATATTTCTTGGGCGGGCAGGTCCACCTACATTGCCTGGAATAGGATCAACTAAGGGTTTCTGCCATAGAAAGTTGGGAGCTATCTGCCACTTACCTACGTTGTAAGTGAAACCTGATAGGAAGTTATTCTTATTTCCACTTCCACTGTCTTTCAACGACCATCCCGTAAATGTTTTTGTATTGTCGGCACCACCGTTGGCAACCAAGCCCATGCTGGCACCCTGTGCATACCAATTTATTCTTCCACTGCTATAGGTAAGTTTTACTTTACCACCCCAGGTATCGGAAGCTTGTACCTTATCTACATACACTTGATAATTACCTTCCTGACCCGCTACAAATTGGAACTCTCTATCTACAAGTGGCTGACCTCCCCAGATTCCACCTGCTTCTATTTTTAGTTTATCAAACAGTTTTGTAGATGCCTGAAAAGTTATCCTTCGTGTCCTTGGTTGTGGCACCGCGATGGAGCTGATAGCAACCCCGGGGTCATCAAGGTCTTCGTGATAAATTCCTGCCAGATCAAACTTCCCTATCTCTCTTGTATACTTTAATAAGAGTGCCGGGTTGGCTCCCCACCAAAGTTCACGACCGTAGGCTGCCTTAAAACCGTTTAAGAATTTTTTACCGGAGATCTCTACACCCTGAGGTGCGAGTCCATTATAGATGTCGATATTGGGTCCATAGTTCGCTTCAGGATACAAACCAAAAAAATCACCTTCATAGCCCCAGTGGTAGTGACCTGTTCTATAGAAGCCCTGCAAGTCAAACAGTTTATGATTCCAGGAATAGTCACCTCTATAGACTTGGACCCGATTCACAGAATTTAAAACAGTCACACCTGTTGGCGTCTGCACATCCAATGGCCTGCCTCTGTTTTCGTAGAATATCTCATTGATAGGGTTTCCGGGTACGTTGCCCAAAATGTTGAAAGAAACATTGGCATGTACGTTGGGAGCGGGATTTGCTTCTACACCCACAAAAAAGGATTCCATGTGGTCAAACCCTAATTGATTGGGATATACCGCCTTAGTTGGGTCTGCCTGCTTGGGAGTTGTGATAAGACTTCCACCTGTGTAGAAAGTTGAAAACTCTGCTCTTAACTCACTGATTCCAAGTTTTGCAGAACTCTCTCCGATAAGCGCAGCCTTATCTCCACGGGCCTTAATTACTGCGTCCATTAATTCGATCTTTCCAAAATGCTGATCAATGCCTTCTTGCGATATCCCTTCAGCATAAGGATTTAATCCATGCGCTTCTTTGAGCGCGTAATAACTCGCCCTTGGATATAGCGTATATAGCCCGCGAGGTGAAGTTTGGCCTTTGGCACATATTCCAAACCACTCTTCATTCATGTTATTTTCTCCTTTTACAAAATCACGGTCGTAACCACCGTTGGACCAGGAGGCATTGTTGTCATGTATACTTAGATTTTTCGTTTGCCCGAATTTCCACCAACCATCACTAAATTGAAATGTGAAACCTCCCAATGAATTTCCAACTTTGCCCAGCCCTGCAGCATTCTGATAGATCTCTTTCCAGTTACCAACCATGTAGTAAGCCTGCGACTGTTGGTCTTCAGCATTCTCTATTGTGTTAAAAGCATCTACGCCAAACTCGGTAAAGAGAATGGGCTTGTTCAATTCATCGCGTACACGCTGAAAAGCATCACCAAACGAAATTCCACGATACATGTTGACGCCAAAAATGTCAATGTCTTTACATTCTTCTTTGACGATATCCAGAAAGAGAAGATCACCATTGCAAATGGCAACGGGATGTGTTTTATCCAAACTCTTCATCGCTACTGTTGCCTCATTGAACAGTTTATATAGTGACGCTGCCCGCGCTGTCGATTTTCTTTCTTCGACAGGAATGTTTTCTGTTTCAGCGCCATCCCAGAACAAACCATAGTTGTTTTCATTGCCAAGCAGATAGAGTAGGAGGCCGGGAGTGTTTTTATAACTCTCTACCATTTCACTTACCTCTGCCATCAATAATTTTTTAACACGAGGATCGGAATATTCTGTATTGGCTACCCAGGCGCCACTTAAGGTTAGCCCATATCTTCCAAAAGAATGGTTAAGCATCGTGTAGATGCCATACTTCTCATAGATGTATTGGATCCATTTGGCCGGCACACCGGTGTATTGCCGAATTGTATTGACACCCATATTTTTTAACAGCGACATCTCCCCGTCAAGCGCTGCCATAATGATGTCATCTGATTGCTTCCAAAGACTATAAGAGAAATTGGTCCCCACTGGAAAGTAATCCCAGTTCATGCCATTGACGATAAAATCCTTACCATTTACCTGCAACTTCATTCCGGTGATATCTTGTATCACCACAACTGGCGCCTGTTGTGCATACACACTGGCGGCTATCAAAAGGTGGGCGATGACTGCGTAGAAATGCTTCATACTCTTATTTGATTCATTATTAAAGACCTCTATCAGATGTTTTAGAACTACTTCGAAACCGATTGTTGATCGATTTGTTTAGAAAACGGTTGAAATTTCCTCTCTTATCACAGTTTTGTGAAATTTCAGACTACGTCAATTCTGTTTCCCCACTACTACAAAAACTCACAGGGCTGTTTTTGAGGCGGATTTAATGGATACATTTGTTGTACACAGCCTGCACACAGGCCCTTCAAGAGATTTTTATGCCCAGATCAATAATTGTAGTAAGGAATCTGCTGCTCACGCTCGCCTGGCTGCCCTTGTCTTTGGTTCAAGCTACTCCAGGTAAATACCCCATCAAGAATTTTGCCCCTGCTGAATATGGAGCGGGTATTCAGAATATTGATTTTGCCCAGAACAGGGATCTCACACTATTTGTAGCCAACAACCTCGGTGTATTGTCATTCAATGGTAATCAATGGCAGACGCATGCTTTAAATACAGGAAAGAAACAACGCTCACTTGCCTTTGATGAGGTGACGAATCGGCTCTATGTAGGATCGCAAGGAGATTTTGGTTTTTTTGAAGGCGACTGGCACTATGTTTCATTACTTGATAAAATTCCGTTGGCGCTGCGCGACTTTGATGAAGTATGGGATGTTTTCATATTCAACTCCCATGTGTTTTTCTGTACGTTCCAGGGAATTTATCGATACGATGGCGATCAGGTGTCGGTGATCAGGCATCCCGGTGGATTCAACCGATCTTTTCTGGCCGGTAGCAAATTATTTACGCAATCACCGTCAGGTGCTTTGTTTGAAATTGAAGGAACCAAACTTATTCCCCTTAATAGAAATGGCCATGTAAACCAGGTGGTAGCTGGTGCAATCCGAAGTGGTATGGGCCATGTGTTTTTTTATAATTCAGGGAAAATTGAATTCTTTGATTCATTTGGTGCTACCGACATGTTTCCCGAACTAGCGCAATCGCTCGCTGGCAAATATGTCAATCATGTTACACAGATATCGGATAGCCGACTGGTTATTTCTACGCAACGGGCCGGGTTGTTTATCTATGATACACAGACCAATCAATTAGAAAATATTACCACCGCAGAAGGATTAATATCAAATGCGTGCTTGCGTGTTTTACAAGATAAGAGCGGCAACCTGTGGGTAGGTATGCAGAATGGGATTGCCGTCATCGATATCAATTCTCCGCTGCGCCTCGTAAATCAAAATGTAAACCTGCAGGGGAGTGGCTATGAAGCCTTCGAAACAAATGAAGGCACTTACTACACCACTTCAAACGGAATTTATTTTTTGCCGGTAGATGCATCAACGAGTTCGTTTATAACCGGAACTGAAGGCCCGGCCTATGGACTACAACTTATCAATAAAAAATTATATGCCGGGCATCACACGGGTTTGTTTATGCTGCAAGATGGAAGAGCCACCCGCATTTCACGAAGTGAAGGACTTTGGCAAGTGAAGCAATTAAGTACCAACCCCACCTATGCCATTGGTGGTACGTACACAGGCCTTCATCTCTTTCGGATTAATGCCAGCGGCCAGCTTCAGGATGTTCAGAGGATAAAAGGGTTCAATGAAACAAGCCGCTTCTTCGAAGAAGACCGAAAGGGGAGGATTTGGGTTGGTCAATATTACAAAGGACTATATCAGCTTACCTTAACAGACTCATTGCGCGAAGTAGTGGTGAGGAAAATTTCTGAGTCGCACGAGCTGCCGATACAGCAATATATTTTTTTAAGTCGTATCGATGATGAACTCTACATTAGCACGGCAAAAGGAATTTTTAAATTAGACCAAACCACCGATACGATAAAAGAAGAAGAAGTATTTTCCCGTACGATAGGAAAGAACTGGGTTTATCAACTGGTGCAAGACAAGCAGAAGAATGTCTATGTTTATTCCGAAAACCTGGTGGGGCTTTTCAAGCAAGTGAGCCCTGGCAATTATGTGTATGTACCATCGTCTTTGTTTCAGTTGCGTCAGTTTTTCAACAATGACTTGCTACATGTCTCTTATAATGTGAGAAATGGTATTCTGTTCAATGCCAATGAAGGTTTCATTTACTATAACCCCGATCAGGAAAACAGGGTTTCGGTTATGAATGAACCTTTGGTAAGCCGCGTGTACAGTGTGGCCGAAGATAGCGTCTTGTATTCCCGCATGCCGTTTCAGGCAAGAACGGGAGTGATTGATCCGATTCGTATCAGCGAGAGTGCGCGCGTGTTACAGTTTGTCGTAGAGTCTTTTAAGTTTAAAGATGTAAACAATCAACAATTCAGGTACTACCTGAGTGGCCTTGATAAAGGCTTTGGTGCGTGGACCAATGCAAGTTTAAAGGAGTATACCAATCTGAAAGCGGGATCGTATGAGTTCCAATTTCAGACCTTTGATTCACGCGGAGAAGTTGTAACCAGCAAGCCATTGGTAATGGTTGTAACACCGCCATTTTTTAAGAGTCTCCTGGCCCGGATACTTTATGCAGTGTTGGGTGCTTCCATTTTGTTTCAGATATACCGACTACAGCGCCAGTACTATAGAAGAAAGCAATCAAGGCTTGAACAGGTCAGGCAAAAGGAGTTGGCCCAAAAGCAAAATGAACTGCAAGAGCTAAAAGAAGAACAGATAAAAAGTGAATTGCGTCATGTAAATAATCTCCTGGCGGCTTCTACCATGAACCTCGTGGTGAAGAATGAGTTTATGGAGAACATCAAAGAAGAGATACGACAAGCCAAGGTGACGGACAAAGTAGAAGATAAGCAGCGTGCCCTGGAGCGAATCATTAAAGAAATTGATACTACCCTGAAAGTGCAGGAAGATTGGAAACAGTTCGAGCATCATTTTGATAAGGTGCATGGCGATTTTCTATCACGGCTGACGGCCGAATTCAAAGACCTTACACCTGGAGAGCAGAAATTGTGTGCATTTCTCCGACTTAAAATGGATACAAAGGAAATCGCCAACCTGATGAGCATCTCCTTGCGTGGCGTAGAGGTGGCACGCTACCGACTGCGCAAAAAGCTGGGGCTGGATGCACTCCAAAACCTGTCGAAGTTTATTCTCGAGTATTGAACTACCCGTTGGGAAAGCTTCAGCCGAAACAGGAGATTGTGTAAAAATCGAATTTCAAGGGATTGCAGACAAGTACGTGTAAGTAATGGATGAGAGAATAAAATATATCGGTATCGTTCGCTCCTCATTTACAAACCTGAAAGATTGTCCTTTGCAGGAAAATGAAAATGCGCCTAAAGCGATAATAGAGATCTATGAGAATTTCAAAGAAGGTATTTCAGATATTAAACAAGGATCCCAATTGATTATCTTTTCGTGGCTGCACCAGGCGGACAGAACCGTTTTGAAAACAAAACCCCGCAACGATGAGCGTGCAAACATGACGGGTGTTTTTTCAACACGTTCACCTCACAGACCCAACCCAATCGGCATGCATGTTGCAAAAGTAATTGCCGTGGATGGTTGTTACATTCATGTATCGCAACTTGAACTGTTAGACGGTACACCGATTATAGATATGAAGCCCGTCATCTAAAATGCCTTACGCAACCAAATGACTTATTTAAAACAAGCAATTAAAACCTATTGCATTCAACTAGACTCATCATTTTGTTGACAGAAACCGTCTCTTGGTTGAAGCAGTCATAGCTTCTGTTGAATAAATAAATTCAGCACTGTGAAACGTTACTGTTGGTTTTTAATTTAGTAGTAAGTTCAAATATAAATGGACACTTGTAAAATAATGCTTTTGTGCTTGTTCCTGTATAATTCCTTTCTCTTCCATCGACAAAAACCTGGCTTGTTTGAATACAGTTAAGGCTGTGAATATAAGAACTGTTACCTCAATCATTTTTGTGACGAATAACTGAAATCCCAATCTCCCAATAACTATATAATCAGAACAAAAACTTTATGCGCATTCTTATAATAAAATTGCTCTTGCTTGGCAGTATTACTGCAGTAGGTCAGGATACACTTCTTTTACAACTTATTAATTCTGGTAAGCACACGTTCTCACCCTTCAAGGACACATTTAAGGGTAAGGGATGGACAGTGATTGATTCTGCAGTTAATGCCAGCAATCAAGTACTTATTGGAGAGGACCATTTTCTAAATGAAATTCCATTTTTTGTCTCAGCTATTGCCCAAAATAAGGCATTCAAAAATTTCATAATTGAAATCGATCCATTCTCCGCTGATATACTTTCCAAGAAAATTACCTCGTTATCCGAAATTGATTTTGATAACTTCAATAAGCAATGGCAATCTACTTTTTCGTTTTATGCACTAAAACCAGAAATGGAGTTGCTTAAAAAGATGGTGAAGTCGGGCGCCCGTGTGGGAGGTACTGAACAAATCATTCTGATGGCAGATCGGTTGGTATGCAACTCATTAAAGCAAATAACTAAAAGCAAAGAAGCAATTGATCTATACAATCAGATAGACGTAAAATCCGCAGCACATCTGGAAGAATACATAAAAGATCAATCGAAACCATTTTTTATGCTTACCCCCGGTTTTGACTCTACACTGAACAAGCTTTTACGATTACCCATTAGCACGATGGAAAGGCAACAATTGCAAGATCTCAAACTTAGCAAAAGAATCTATAGCGAAGGAAACCATTGGCTTAGGCTACAGTTAATGAAAAATATTTTCTATAGATATTATTATCCTTCAGTAACGGAGCAAAAGACCTTGTATAAATTCGGGTCGAATCATATGACCAAAGGTGAAGGAATTCTTGGTGGGTATGATATCGGCAATATTGTTCATACTATAGCCGATAGTCGGTATGAAAGATCATTGCATATAATGGTTGTAGGAAAAGAAGGCTGGCAGGGATCGCCTTTCAAAGATAAGCCCGCTACTAAACTTTATGAAGGCCCTGCTGGGTTAAGAGCATATGGTGAATTGGAAGGACTAAAAATTTTCTTTGATCAGACAGCTAAGGAATGGACTTGCTTTGATTTAACAAAGCTACACCGTTCACTTCGCAGAGGTGAGTTAAAAATAGATGATATCTACTTAAAAAGAATTTTACAAGGTTATGACTATCTGGTTATAATTCCTGAAGTAACTGCTGCTAAAATGTAAACATCCAGGATTATCAAATTGGGTGACAGTAATCGTTTATATTTCATATGCGCCAGGCGCTTATCATTCATCTTCAAAAAAGAGGAAAAGGTTATAGACTTTAAATAACACAATCTCTCCCTTCAAAACGAGGCACCTGAAGTTGTTATTGGTCGCCTAACCAACAACGTCAGCTACTTATTGCGATGCTTTTGATCCTCTCAGAGGATGAACCTGGTTACTTACACCCTGAAGACTTATAGCCTATTGGTCGGGCGGCCAACATGAACTCGGGGATTTCGATTTTATGCACGCTCTCCTGAAAATAGTGACATAACCGCAGTCGCCAATATTGAATTTTAAGGAAATTAAACTTACATTTCTAACTAAACAAATTCAGAGAAATGAAAACCATGACAAAATCAATAACTCATTCAACTACAGCAGCTGCGCTGCTCGTCCTATTAAGCTTCACATGTAACAATGTCATTGCGCAATTACGGACTCCCAGTTCGGTGGGGAAATATGAAAAAGGTACGGTGACGCTTGAAAATGGAGATAACATTAATGGATATATATTTATTGATATGATGAATCCTCAGGAATTTCAAAAAAGGGTTAACCTGATTGACGAGAAAGCTTATACAGCTTTCACTGCCGGGGAAAATGTAGATAAAGCCGTTGTTGTGTATGATGCCAAAGACTTGCAAAGTTTCACACTTGAAAATGGTAAAAAATTCAAGCAGGCACGATATGCCAACCTCTTTGCGAAAAGAAAACAAGATCAGATTCCTAATAAACTGATGTTGGAAGTTGCTACAGAAGGAAAAATTACGGTTTTTAAAAAGTATCACCACACCCAGGGTATCGTTAGTCCTTTCTTACCAGACAGGTTGAAAGTTAATGATGCTGATTATGTCAAATGGCAGGAAAACAACTTTGAGATTCTTTCCCAGAAAAAAGGGGAGGAGGCGAAGAATATGTCTTCCATCAATTTAAAGTCTCTTTTTGGCGATAATAAAACCGTGTTAACGTCTTACGCCAAAAACAAATATGGTTTTAGAGATCTTTTTGTAAAAGGACCTGTCTTTGAATCCAGCTTCCAACTCAATACGCTAGAGGCGTTCACCAAAATGGTAGAGGATTATAATAAATAATTAGTCCGTTTGGCCATCAGCACGGTGAAAACAGCTTTGCCGGGCTTTCTTTTTGATTATCCCGATGCCTTTTGATAGTGATAAATTGGTTAACATAGCCCGCCCAGCTAATACAAGTCGGACGGCTATGTTAATTATTTAGTCTCTCCCTTCACAACTAGGCGACCATAAGTTGTTGTTGGTCGCTTGACCAGCTACGTTGAATAGCGACCTATTATATCGTTTTTGATCCTCACAAAGGACGAACATGGTTACTTAAATGCTGAAGACCTATTGCCTGTACAAAAGAAAAAGCCCACAACTCATTCCTTGTTCCATACCACTTTCACAAAATCAGGAAAACTGTTCACAGCCTGATCAAGTTGGTTTAAACAGGCGGTAGCCTGGGGCTTGTCATCCAGGTTTTGCGCATAATTATTGACCAGATAAGCAAACAGCAGCCTGTTGTACGGATCCAGAGTTTCGTCTTTCACCATCGTTAGCAGGCGTTGCTCTAAGGTGGCTTTGTCTTCGGCATCAGCCAGGGCCCTGCCCACACGGCCAATAGCACCCCAGTAGTGTAGTTCACTGACGTTGTCTACCCGAAGACAGGTACCAATCAGCAAGTCAACAGCTGGTATATCCAGCGCCTCAAGTTCCTTCAAATAGGTTCTCCTACCAGCCCATGCATAGCTGCCATCACTCACCCGTTCAAACCGATCGTTCATGATGTCGAGGTGGGAGCGAAGAAAAATATCCCACTTCGTGGTTTCCGCGGCCAACTGACAAATCTCCATAGCATGATAGCGAGGACTTTGGTCTTGGCTGCATCCTCCAATTACCCGGTGACTGCGTTTGAGTTGCAAAGCAAGTTCCTTCGATAAATAGCGGGCTACATAAAATTCAAACTCCGCACTGCTGTTACCGGTGGAGCTACTTTCATCGGCCGCTTCGGCCAGCAGATTATTCCAATAGGCATTCCGGTTCATTTGCTCATCAAGGTGCAGCAGGCGCAGGCTGTCCCATGTGTCATGTTGCTTCCGGTATTTTTCATAGACCGTGTCAGACTCCTGTTCATTCAGTTTTTCAAAATCCGGGAAGGGGGGCTCTTTGGCATAGTCACGGGCCCATTTCACAAACTCATCCGCCTTGGTGCCGGCTGCTGTGCGTGGATATGTTTGGCCCTTGGCTGTGGCCAGAAAAATGGAGGCCGTAGTATCGATCATGCAATCCACATATTGCACCAATCGCGCATAGGCATGTGGTATGACGGTCTGCGTCAGGCCATGCAGGTAGAAGGCCATCTTGTGATCTCGGCTAACAATCCAGCCTGTAGTTTTATCGTGCTGGCGCGTATCTTTTAATGAGATAGAGGGTTCATTGTTCCATCCATAGGGCAATCCGGTGTATTCGATACAAGGTTTATGTTCATAATTACGGTAGCGTGATTTGGTGATCCAGATTTTTGCTTCGATACTACCGGGATAACGTTGCTGATAGGCTTCCAATGAAACTCCGCTTTCGATGAGTTTCAAGGCCTCTTTGTTGCGCACCTTTACTTGGGTTGCCATCCCTTGCGCAATGGAATAGTAGGGATGGGTGAGATCGCAGGCGCGGAATCTGAGATTGAGTGAATCGACAATTGTGCCTAGTTTTTTCATACTGGCTTCGCTGTAGATCAGTCCGTTGCCATACACGGGAAATTCGGTTTGCTGGCCATAGCTAAACCAGGAAACCATTAGCAGGATGAGCACGCCTAAGTGTTTCATAAGCGTTGGGTTTTAAGGTAAGAATCCGCCTGACTAAAAAAAGTAACTAATAAGGTCGTTGATAGATAGCCTTTGTCAACTCACATGTTGGCAGCGCGTATGGGCGCCAGTTTGGGCTTATCCACTTCAGAAGCAAAATTCAATAAAAGTTATATAATGTTCAGGCGTTATGTTAACATAGCTTAGGCTCCGGGCCTAACTCAATAGTAATAGAAAGTTTTTTTAGCGTTGACTTTCAATAACTCAATCTTAATCGTTCATACCAGGCTGGGGCAGCGACACTCTTTGGCAAGCTTGGCTTAAAGGTGGGGGAGTGCGGCTTGACAATGGGTGGCGATGCTAAAGGTAGGCACCTTTGTAGGATTCCAAGCCGTAGTCCAGCGCTTCATTTATTCTTCGGCCATATTCTTCGCAGTAGATAAAATTGGTTGGAAGATTAGTAGAACTGCTTGCCGCTGCGACCTCTTCAGGTCTATACCTGAAACAGCCAATATTAGTTTTATAGTGTTCTAAGAGACTGTCATCATAAGTACCGGGCATTTCCACTTCATAATAATTGAGGATCTTTTTTTGCCAAGCCTCATCTTCCCTTCTTTGTTGCCAATCTGGTAAATCAATCAAGGTTATTCCACCGCCATCTAGCAGCGCTAATACAAATGTGGCACAAGTTAATCCGAAGTCACCATTTGCTAAGATTAATTCACCCTCCTGATTGAATCTTGTCTCAGTGAATCTAATACCAAAAGTTATTTTACTATTCTTCTCTTTAATCAGCTCACATAACGAAGGTATTTGTTCTGCAATTGGATCAATGATGTAATCTCTATCGTACTTTACATATAGATAATCCCAGTGTCCAAGATCGCCTATCGTAATTTGTCTCCTGATTATCTGATTATAGAAATCGATAGTTCTTATCTCATCGCCCCATTTATACAGTATTGAGCAATGGTTGAAGTTTCCATCCCGACCAATTGCAACCCCAAAAATAAAGTCATCGCTATGGTTTAGACTTTTAACTTCTTCTAGCCTCATTTAATTTTTAAATTTTACTTGAGGTTTGAAAATATTGATCTACTAAGCTTTTCAGCTCCTATCTCCACCATTGCCAAATTTTCTGCCGAGTTAAATAGTTGTGATCTGTTGGGCAGTTCTCCTTTAAATCTCTTTGTAGATGCTAGAAATGCAACTAAAACAGGTAAAGTCATTTTAGATTTTGAGACATGATCAAGTATTTCATTCAGCAATTCAAATGACTTAAGTCCAAGTAAAGCATCTACTAATTTATGTGCTTGCTTTATAGCTTCCTGTTTTCTCAATTCTTGATCCAGCTTTTGAACCTTACTTAAGAATATTTCTACGCTTGAACCAACATCAGTGCTTTTGAAATTCAACTGATCTAACACAACAAAATTTCTTGAAACTGGCTCTTTAGAGTCAATTAGAATTGTACAGAATGCTTTAGTATTTGCAGAAATGAGTTTAACCACTGCATTGTTAGATGAAACCCAAAATTCCTCCTGAGCCTTAGTTGTAAAACGGCTCTTCATCAAATTTCTATTCCAATGAAGGACTAAATCATTTTTTAAGTCGTGTTGAGATGGAGATACTACTTCCATGTCCAAGTCACATGACCCTGTTCTTAGCCCGGTAGTAATGTCAGTCAAGAAAGTAAATCGTTGCCTTCGTCTAGAATTTATTGAGCCAGACGCCAATACAAAAGACTTCAACTTATCACCTTCAATATTTGAGGTGTTAGGTTCAATAATTTGATCAGCGATATTTGCTGTTAAGTTCATGGCCATTTATTTTTTTATCAAAGACATAATCTTTTCAGATTCATCCCTGTATTTATTGTAATCCTTAAGTATTGTTTCTAAATGTTTCTTATCAGTTTCTGGGTCTCGGTAATCTCGATGAAAGTTGAATTCGAATTGCAAAACTGACTTTTCATCTGTCATTTCATTAGTCTTATAACGAATTGGTTTAACATCTAGTTTTAACCGGCAATTCAGCGCGTCTTTGCTTGAGTAAAAACCGAATGTAGCATCTTTTTCATCGAAAAATGATTTCTGGATCGCGTTGCTATTATTAAAACACAATGATCTGGAAAACTGTGCTAGAGATTGCTCACTTTCACCCTCAACGAACCAATTGAAGTTAATACCTGACCCGCTCAACATATAGTTTTTTGTTAAACTTAAAATCTTCAATAGCATTTGGGCAACCTCATCTCCCTTATCATCTGTTTTAATTGAATTAATGATAAACTGCGCTGGATTAATTATTAACTGAACAGTAGGGGTAACCAATTGTACCAATTGAGGTAAAAACACGGATTTGTCGGTAATTTGTTCATCGGTCACAATACCATTTTTAATAAAAAAGTACCTATCGAATCCGAAGATATCAAAGGCACCAACTAACACTATATTCCTTATTTTAAGTTCAAAATTCATTTTCCATTCCAATTTAGGACTTCGAAATATAAGATATTTTGAAGGAATTAACCCATAAGTGCGCTGGCCCGGCCCAAAGGCGGGGGTGCGGTGGCAGGAGAGAGGAAGCATCTTTGGGCCTTGATTTTTTTCGTTCTTTTTGCATCAAGGCAAAAAGTACAAAAGAAAAACAAGGTGCGAACACCACTGAAATTCTGGTAAGCGTTCAGAGAGTTAACTAACTAATACTGTGAGCTGTATTTCAATTCAATTCCAATTTTGATTAATCAACTTTAAATCAACACTTGAAGCGTTGGAACAAGCATGTGTAACGTGAGCTTTGGCTTGAGCCAGGCATTTGCGCGGCTTGCGTTACTGATGCCTGGCGCGTGGCTGTACTAATGCGCGTTGGCAAAAAACTTTCTTACTCAAACTTCATCGCTACATGGACACTCAAGGACGTAAAGTGCTGAGCCCGGAGAGCGCGGCCTTGAGTGGCTATTTAGCATAACGGCCAATTATAGAACTGTGCGTCAGGAACTTAGCTCGGCAAAAGTTATATAATGTTCAGGCGTTATGTTAATATAGCTTAGGCATCCGGGCTTACTCAATCTTCATGGAAAGTTTTTTAGCGTTGGCTTTCAATAAATCAATCTTCATCATTCATAACGGGCTGGGGCAGCGACACTCTTTGGGTAGGCTTTGGTTCTTGCGTTTGCATGTGTGGCCTGCACAATGTGTGTTGCTGCTGCGTTGGAAATGCAATAGGGATAGAAGCGAAAAGCACGAAGCGCGTGGCAGGAGTGAGGCCGGACTTGTAGCGAATAGCCCGGGCCGTAGGCATTGCTCAAATTTTAAAACAATCTTATTCCTCTTCATCTAAATCTATGAACGACATTCACCATTCCAGTCTGGCCGTCATAAGAAGGAACAATCATGGTCTGCCCTGCGCGTTTCTTCTTGCCCCATTTATATTGATGGGTGAGGTAAACAATATTTGTTGAGAATATTCCAATACCCGCACCCACTAATACATCCGACACCCAATGTCGATTATTCATCACACGCATGGCACCAATACCGGTTGCCACTGTATATGCTCCTATACTATACCAGATGCTCTTATTGCCATACTCTTTAGCCATGAACGTTGCTGCTGCAAAAGCCTGAGCAGTATGCCCTGATGGAAAAGATGTTGGTTGACCTGTGTCTGGACGAGGAACCGCTGTAATTTTCTTCAACGAGTAGGTAAGCACTCCAACCAATAATTCTGACTTGATCAAAAGAGCGGTTCGGTTTCCAAAATCATTCTTCCCTTTTATTCCCAAAGCATTTAAACCATAAACAGCAACAATAGGCGCATACTGAAGGTAATCATCAGCATGGTGATGAAACTTGGGCATCCATTCCTGTCTCTCTTCTTGAACGGCATACTTATTTAGCAAATCGTTATCGGTTAACGAGTATAAACCTGCTGCGGTAAACAAAAGGGGAACTGCTATCGCTTTTTGAAAGCCTCTTGATTTAAAAAATGGAGGCTTTGTAGAAGTAGCACTCTGAAACAATAGCGATTTTTCTGGATTGCGTTTATCGTTAAATTGTGCAGTGGCAGATAAATTTCCGATTAAAAGAAGGATTACCAGGAGGCCTGGGTTCAGATATTTCATAAATCAAAATTTCTACTAAAAAGCCAGCAGAATATGATAATCCTGCTGGCTATAACGACTGGCCTCTTACCTCCCTGTAAACTCTTTATCCAAGCCTGTCGGATTATATGTTTCTGATTCAAGTTTACGAGGACATTTTGGAGAGATTCTGGAGAACGGAAGGAAACTCACTTTGAATTATTCTTTTTCCTCATCTTCCTTTGAAAGCTTTTTGAGCAATTTTCCATTGACATCGAAAATGAGATCAAAAGTTTGTTTTCCCTTTTCTACTTCAACCTCGTAAGTTATTTCTCCTTTCGATTCAATTTTTGCGGTCTCCTCAATTTCAAACGCGGCATAGTCCTTTTTCAAAAGATCATGAATCGCGGATGGAAGTTCACTTTTCTTGATTTCACGTTCAGTCTCTAAAATAGAACCGATACCATCCAACACAACTGAAATCTCCGTTCCATTTTGTTCAAAACTGGCTTCATAATTTGCTCCTTCTTTGCTCCAGTCTACATCCTTGACTGCATAGTTTTTTTCCAGACTGGTTTTGACATTGACTGGAACATCCTTAGTACTGATTTTTTGTGCGTTACCCTGGGTGATTGCAAGCATCATTGCGAGGGCTACTATTATTGTTTTCATACTTATTTGATTTTGTATAATGAAACTAACGATAGCATTCTGGAGCAACTTTGGATTTTGAAGTTTTATAGAAATTTATTTCCAGATTAAAACAATCATACCCATAAAAATCAAACTGGCGCCAACGATGATCTTGGGAGTCATAGGCTCTTTCAATAAGAAGAAAGAAAGTAGTAGTGTTATGATAATGCTTGCCTTATCTATTGCAGCAACATACGATACCAATCCATCCTTCATGGCTCTATAGTAAAAAATCCAACTCAAGGTTGTGGTTATACCCGATGCAATAAGAAGTGTTACTTGTAAAGTAGTCAGGTTAGCAAATTCCTTGTATTTAGCTCCAACCAAATTAACGGCAGTAATGATTACAAAAATGACTGTCGTTCTAATACCAAGACCAAAGTCTGCACTGATATTTTGAAGACCGTATTTCGCCAGAACAGAGGTTAGTCCGGCAAAAATCATGGAGATGATGGCGTAGATAATCCAGGTTTGCATGACGTGATTGTTTTAATAGTTACATGACTAAAACTTATATGTATACCCGAGTCGAATAACTTGCGTTTCGTAATAATCAGTGCTTACATAATTAAAGCCAGAACCATTCACTTCTCTCTTAATGCGCAAGGTGTTTGCGATGTCAGTTGCATTCAGGAACACTTCACCCTTTCCTTTTTGCAACGATTTTTTAATACCAAGATCAATATAGAAACGGGAATAGGTTTTTCCTTGTGGCACAACATCGGGTGCCATATACACACTGGTTAACTGCACATCGTATTTAGCTGGTAAATGAAAGAGACCGTTGAACTTGATGCTTCCTGAAAGTATCTCCTGTCTGGCTGCTGAGAAGGTATTTTCTTGTGGATATAGATTGACTACACTGAAAGGTTCTATAATATTCTGGTATCCATTAAGGTTAAGACTTAAAGTTGCCCACTTGCCTGCATTCTGAGAGAATATAACTTCAATTCCGGAAGAGTAACTAAGTCCGGCATTTTGAAAAATATTATAGATCAGGGTGCTACCGGGTTCAATACTGCCAATGCGCGTAATGGTTGCTTCCATCCGCTTATGGTACAACGCGGAATATAGATACCCATCACTCCAATTTGCCTTGTAGCCAAGTTCGAACGAGTTTGTAAATTGTGGACGAAGACCAGGGTTTCCGACCTTAATAATTTCGGCATCATCATACTTAGGAAAGATGCGTATATCTACCTCATTCGGCCTGTCGACTCTGCGATTATAAAATACTGAAAGCGTATTGTTGTCGTTCATCTTATAGGCCAGACGAAGATTGGGAAAGGGTTGTGTATAATTATAACCATCACTCTTATAAGTATTGTGATCAGGATTAACTTCATAATATATTTCTACATACTCAACCCGAAGACCCGCTTCCACCTCGAAGTTTTTGTTTTCAAATAAGTAACTACCGTAAACAGCCGGAATAACTTCGCTGTAGTTCGCCCAGCCTCCAGCATCAACGTCCAATGGAGAATTGAGGCCAGGAATAAAAAGCATGTTGGTGGGGATGTACCGGTTCCTGAATTTAATTCCGGTCTCAAACCTTCCATACTTAAGCGGATGGACATAATCAATATTGAAATCACCCACATGCTCATCCGAAATCAGTTTGAATGAATCCTGTCCGGTGTAGGTGGGCATGACATTCGTAAAAAAATATTTTTCATCTTCCCTGTGAAAGGTATAATTAAAGCCTACGTTCAATAGTCGCCCTGGCTGTTTGAATTTGTGCTGCCATGTTGCCATTTCTGTCACGGTCGTTTTTAATTCATCTTCCAGAAAGCTCCAGAGACGTAGTCGCTCGGATAAATCAGCATTAAAAAAAGGCTCGTCTCCTTCATCAAGAATTTTTTCACTGCTGAATAATCCTGACACCGTTATGGTATTGTTGTCGTTGATGTACCAGTCGAATCCACCTTTTCCTGTTACGATATTAGTAGTCCTGTTTCTTACCGTTTGTTGACGGATGGTGTCCCCATTGTCATAGTACCTATCGACAAACTCATTCTTATTTAGTGTTTTTGTGTAGAGGTCATCAACCTGTAGAAACAGATTAAATTTTTTCTTCCTGTAGTTAATAGAAATGGATGGATTTAGTTTAGGTGTTGCCTGATACTGAGGGCGTATTGTGGGATAGCTTTCTTGTTTCACCCACAAGGCTCCCAAGCCTGCCGCCATGCCCACCCTTCCATTAAACCCTTCCTGTACCTCTTTCTTATAAATAATGTTAATAATGCCAGCATTACCATTGGCATCGTACTTTGCTGAGGGATTGTTAATGACCTCGATTCGTTCAATTGCTGAAGCAGGAATATTATCCAATGCACGCTGATTGCCAAAGCCAGTTAAGGCAGTCTGCTTTCCATCGATAAGCACAACTACTTTATCGCTTCCCCTCAATCGCACCTTTCCATCATCGCTTACGGTAATCCCAGGAAGATTTTGCATGACTTGCATGAGTGAACCACCACTTTGGTTGACATTGTCTGCTACCGAAAAGGTTTTCTTATCAAGGGTTTCAGCAATGGCATCCTGCGTGCCTGTGACAATAATCTCATTAAGAGAAGTAACGTCTTCTTCAAGCTCCATTATCCCCAGGTCAAGAAACTCACTTAACCTACCAACCACTACGGAAGTTTTATGTGTGCGATAGCCAACAAAAGAAGTTTCCAGGATGTAGTTATCAGGCTTTACATTGCTCAAGGTATAACGACCTTCATCGTCTGTCACGGTTCCTGACACAAATGAACTGTCTCGTTCAAGCTTCAAGACAACATTCACATAGGATAAATTACTCTTCGATGCTTTGTCCTTCAGAACACCTGACAGGGTAACATTCTTAATCTGGGAGAAGGAAAGAATCGAAGTTGATAGTAACAGAATCAGAATACTCAATTTTTTCATGCCTTGATCGTATACCTCAAAATTCCTTAATAATTCTGGATATAAATTGGATTTTGTGATTAGTGGAAGATTAAAAAGTCACAGAAAAAGAATGAACCCCATCCTGAAAATTGTAGGCGATTTTGTACCGGCATGTATCGCATACTTTTTTTACTATTGCCAAGCCAAGACCTGAACTGTTCTCACTGTTGCCTTCTTTACTAAACCGTTCGAACATTTTTTCCGTGCTCATTTTCAAAGGATTACCAGTATTGGTAACTGTAAGAATTTTATCGGATACGTTAACATTGACTTTTCCATTAGCATTCGTATGCCGAATGGCATTATGAAAAAGGTTTGTCAACAGAACCTCCAGTAATGTTGGGTTGGCTTTTATTGACAATGGGCTAATGGATGCCTGAATGGATATGTTGTCAGTATCTGCCATTGGCCGCAAATTCGACAATAGCTTGTTTGCTAATGCAGACAAATCTATTTCTTCGATTTCATTGAATTGATCATTATCAATTTTACTTAGCAAGAGTAGATTCTTGTTGAGCCTTGCCATTCGCTGCGCTGTTTCCTCCAGGTCAAGTATGGTAGCTGCCCCCGCCTCTGTGAGCCCAGGTATTTGCATTAGGTTATCCAATTTGGATTGAAAAATGGATAACGGAGTTTGTAACTCATGCGAGGCATTTTCAATAAATTCTTTCTGCTCCAGATACACTTTGCGGTTTCGATCTGTCAAGTGACTTACAGTCTTATTAAGATCATCAAACTCCACGATATTTGTTTTTTCCGGCTGAATCGATTCATTTTTATCCAATTCATAAGCCTTCAATTGATTAAGGGTATTGTAAAATGGCTTCCATAATTTTTGGGATAACGAGCGATTTAATAAGAGTAGCCCTGCTGCAAGAAGTACGATTAGGATCACCTGAACGATTCCAAGTGCCATCACAAGTTCATCATTATCTACCAACGACATTTTAATCGTGAGCAGGTAAGGTTTATCCTTTATGATTATAGTAGAAGATAATGTTCGAAATGGATGCAACTCATGTTCAATGCTATCATACATGGATACGGTCTCATACCTTTGTCCCACAGACATTTTATCGGATGGGGTAAGTACAATATCATACGAAAGCTGATCCCAGATTTTTAAATCCATTTCCAGGTCTTCCAGGTACTCATAACTTTTAATGTGCTTGATAAACTGATTTGTATGCAGTGCCAGGGACTCATCTGCTTCCTCGTTAATTATTTGACGAATAGAGAAAATTGAAATAGGGATACTGATAAGTACAAGTATTAAAGAATACAAAAGCAAACTGCGTAAACTAACTTGTAATAGTCTCATGCGGTAAATTTATAGCCTAGTCCGTATATAGTTTTAATATAATCCTCACACCCTGATTCCGTTAACTTCTTCTTTAGGTTTTTTATGTGAGAATAGATGAAGTCAAATTTATCCATCAGTTCGGCATCATCACCCGACAAGTGCTCAGCAATAGCATTCTTGGATACAACCCGATTTTTGTTAGCAATCAGGAATATCAGTAAGTCATATTCCTTTCGGGTCAATTCGATTTCTTTCCCACTCACGTACACTGTTTTGCCAAGCAGGTCAACTTCAATTTCGTGAAATGATATTTTGTTATTTCCATCAAATCGTTTCCTTCTAATAACTGCTGATATGCGCGCACTAAGTTCAGGCAGGTAAAATGGTTTGGGCAGGTAATCATCAGCACCCAGGTTTAGACCTGCTATACGGTCATCAAATGATCCCTTTGCCGTTATCATAATTACACCATCCGTCTTATGATTTTCCCTTAGCTTTTCCAATATCTTCAAACCGTTTCCATCCGGTAACGATATATCCAACAAAATGCAGTCATAATCGAAAAGGAGGATTTTCTCATTAGCCTCACTGGCGGTATAAGCGACCTCGCACACATAGCTTTCCTGTCGCAGAAACTGCGTCACGCTTTTTACAAGCTGTTTCTCGTCTTCAATTATTAGAATTTTCATGTTTAGCGGTCAGAAGATAACCAAAACTAGTTCATCAATCCATGAGTAAATGAATAACTGGCAGTTTGGTACCAGGCAATGGCTTCATTAATCGTATTTTGGTCTGGTTTTGACTTTACCTGTTCTTTGCCGGAAACAGTATAGGATTCAACTTTTAGTTGAGGTGACAAAATAATTAATTTATCACCCTTTATAAATCCAAGACTTTGGTATGTGCTGATAAAAGCCCGTTCGCGCCCAGGTTCCAGTTTAAACATATCATATCCATAAAATTTACTGGCGTATGAGAAATTTAGAAGCCCCAACACGGTTGGCCCAATATCAATTTGACTCATCAGCCTTTCCATTCTTCCGGGAGCAATATGAGAGGGAGCGTAAATAAGCATTGGGATATGATATTTGTTCACCGGTAACTCCGTTTTACCCGCACTGGATGCGCAATGGTCAGCCACAATAATAAATAGCGTATTGTTGAACCAGGGTTTTCGGGAGGATTCTTTAATGAACTTTCCAATCGCGTAATCGGTGTATTTAACAGCACCCTGTCGGCTTGTATGTGACGGTATATCAATCCTTCTTTCCGGATAGGTGTATGGCCTATGATTTGAGGTGGTCATAATGTGCGCAAACACAGGCTTTTCAGTTGAACTCTTGTCCATTTCCTTTCCCGCTAATTCAAAGAGATTCTCATCGGCTACACCCCAAACATTTTCATAATCAATGTCCTCATCGGCAATGGCAGATCTGTCCACAACGGTATACCCGTTGTTTCCAAAAAAGTAGCTCATGTTATCAAAGTAACCGTACCCTCCATAGATATATTTACTTTCATAACCCTTTTCATTGAATACTTTTCCAAGAGAGAATAACTCCTCATTATGAGGCCGCCTAACAATGGACTGACCCGGTGTTGGTGGTACGCAAAGCGACAAAGCTTCCAGTCCCCGAACAGTGCGAGTTCCTGTAGCATACAAATTAGTAAATAGCAAACTTTGTTGTGCCAGAGAGTCAAGAAATGGAGTAATGCCTTGCTGGTTACCAAAGGAAGCCATGAAATCAGCACTAAAGCTTTCGACACTTATCAACACTACATTTAGTCTCTTTTCCGCGCCAATATTAGAAATTTGCCTGTAAATACTTTCTTCATTTGAACCGACAAATTCAGCATCGGATGTTTTTAGCAATTGATGCACTAAGGAAAATGCTTCCTTACTATCAATGCGTTTATAGAATTGATCATAATCTAATTCATTGTTTCGGTAGGCAGCAAATAATTCATAAAGTCCGTTGCCTGCCAGTTCATTCACATACGCATTATCGCTAAAGCGATGTTGTTTATTTGTGACGGAAAAGAAAATCACAGCTACTAAAACGGCATACAGTCCAACAAACTTCGTTCGTTGCCAGAATGGTGTTTGATGAATGTTACTTCCTTTGATTTTGCTTTTTAATGAATAGACAAATAGCAATGAGATAATACCAATTGCCAGCACAATCCATCCGATAGGATACGATTGTTGAATGTTTCCAATGACTTCTGTTGTATAAACCAGATAGTCTACTGCTATAAAATTGAAACGAGTGTTGAACTCATCCCAAAAGAAATATTCAGAAACTGCATTAAAGAGTAAAAGTGAAGTGAGTACTGAAAATAATCCATAGAGTACAAAACGGTGCCAGGCTTTACCATAAATCCGCATCGGTACAAGCCATAAATACAGCATGATGGGTATGCAAGCATAGGCAGCATTAATCAGGTCGTAGAAAAACCCGATTAAAAAAAGTCCCGCTAGATTTAGAAAAGAGAAATCAACTGAAGAGGAGGATTTTATAAGTAGAGATATCCTGGTAAGGAAGGAAATGCCAACAACCATTTCAGTAATGAGAACCAAAAGGCCAGATCTCTGTGAAGCTATTTTTGAAAAATACTGATTAACCATACCGCAAATGAACTCGGTGATTCTGGAGAGATTCTGTAGCTAATGCTTAGGCTGAGTATAAAGTTTTTTTATAGTTCTTCTCGCCAGCACGAAATAAAAGAGCCCCCCAAAATGGGAGCTCTGATAAAGAAATTTCAAACCACAACACGCGAAGTGTATACTCACGATAGTCCCACCACATGCTGCGATAACGAAAAGGCGAAACACGCCACTTGAGCCAAACGCCCGCCACCAGCCACCGATGCGGACACGAATGATATATTTAATGATATATTTAAACATAGCGCAATCCCACGGGATCGGATAGAAAGGTGCAAGGGCTGCCGTAAAAAAATACTACCCGAGGCATGCGGGTTGGCAGGAGGGGAGGGTGGAGATTTTTTTACGAGCAGCCCCGAGTCTCTCGGGGGAACCCTTGCAGCTTTCTATTCCGCACGCCCGTAACTTTGTGCTATGTTTAAGTATTATCAACACACATCCTTCCGGGTCTTAATCATAGCTCGGTATTATGTTAAGTAACTATGCGCGGTGCCCGGCCCAAAGGCGAGGTGGCGCGTTGGCATGAGCGGGGAAGCATCTTTGGGCCTTGATTTTTTTCGTTCTTTTTGCATCAAGGCAAAAAGGACAAAAGAAAAATAAGGTGCGAACACCTTTGAAGTTCTGGTGAGCGTTCAGCGAACTAATGAACTAATCCAGTGAGCTTTATCACAACTCAATTGAATTGCTTTAGAGCGTTGGATTCAAGCATGTGTGATGCGGGCTTTGGCTGGCGCCAAGGAATGTGCGGCCTGCATTACTTATGCTTGGCGGGTTGATGGATTAAATGCGCGTGGGCAAAAAACTTTCTTGCTCAATCTTTATCGTTTAAATAGACACTCAAGGACGAGGTGTGCACAGCCCGGATGAGCGCGGCCTTGAGCGGCTATTTACACATAACGTCAAATTATATAACTGTGCGGCTGGCTTGCGCGGAACAATCCCGAACTTCAATACAAAGCCTAAAACCCCCAGACCAGCGTAGCAAAGGCATGTGCGCAATGGCACGCTGGGATGGTTAACATAATATAATTATAGAACTGTGCGTCAGGAACTTAGCTCGGCAAAAGTTATATAATTTATATTATGTTAAATTGAAAAGGTGGCTAATTAGGGTTGTTGGGCCACTAACCGTGAACAAGGCTCCATGATATAAATCATAAGCACGCATGATAGAACTAATGAAAGTTGTCAATGCACTCGCTGTACTTTGAATTGCAGACGAAAAAGATATCAAACGAGACACTTAAATGTTAGTATTATGAAAAGCATCCTTGTTCCAATCGATTTTTCCCCCTACTCTCTTAGTGCCGCCAAAACTGCCGCTTCACTGGTCACTAAATCCGAAGGGCGTATCCATTTGTTACACCTGCTGCCAGAGGTTCCTGTGAACTGGGACAGTCTACCCGTTGCGAAGCAACAAGATTACCCCATGCTGGAAGGCAAATTGGTGGAAGCCAAAATAAAACTAGAACGGTTTTCGCGGCAACCTTTTTTTAAGAACTGTGATGTGATTTTCCACGTGCAGGGAGGCGTTGCTTTCGAACAGATCAATCTCTTTGCCAAGAAAAACAAGATGGATGTTATTGTGATGGGTGCACATGGTGACGGTGAGTCTGAATTCAGGTTTGTGGGATCGACCGCCCAGCGCGTTGTACGTGCGGCATCAATTCCTGTTTTGAGTGTGAAGAAAAATCATAATCCGGGGCCAATCAAAAAGATAATGTTTGCTTCCGATTTCAATCCCGAAGTTAAGCCTGCAATGACTAGCGTGAAGAACCTTGCTTCAGTACTCGGTGCCAATATAGACCTGGCCTACATCAATACACCGGGTCATTTTCTGGACGACAATACCGTAGAGGCCAGAATGCAAAAATTTGTCGTTAAGCAAGGCCGCGTAAAATACCATACGGTAATTCAAAACAGCAACGCGCGTGAAGAGGGCATATTGGAATGTGCAGAAAAACGCAAAGCCGATGTGATTGCCATAGTAACTCATTTAAGAACGCATAAGCCAAGCTATTTAATCAGTACGGCTGAGACTGTCCTTCTTCACTCGAAGGTGCCCGTGTTGAGTTATGTGAGTGATGGCGCTAAGTGACAGGAAATAATTACTGATAGATAGTGATGTGTACATCGTAAGTCATTGAGAATTGAAACAACATTTTTATGAAAAAGATAGTAGTACCTTGCGATTTTTCCGAGCCTTCACTTGAAGCGGTTAAATTCGCTATTGACCTGGCAACTCAAAGCGGTGGTTCGGTTGCCGTTGTAAAGGTCATTGACTTGCCTATACTGGCGTATGGAGCTTCTATCGATATGCCAATTTATAATTTCAGTCCCAACTTGCTAAAGGAGCTTGAAGAAGACGCGAAAAGCAGCTTTGAGAAATTGAAACAAAAGTTGGGCAAGCTTTCTGTTACTGTTACGTTTTCCGTTATCTCCGGGCCCACCTTTACCATGATTCAGGATTTTATTGATGAAGGAAAATTTGATCTGGTGGTAATGGGCACCCATGGAGCGACAGGCCTGGCGGAATTCTTTGTAGGATCCAACACGGAGAAAGTGGTGCGGTTTTCTAACGTGCCGGTCATCGCCATTCGCAAAGCCACTCCCCTCTCTACCATTAAGAACATTGTTTTCCCTACCTATCTTCAATATGATCAGGATGACTTTGTCAAGAACCTTAAATCACTTCAAAAATATTTTAAGGCCCGGTTGCATATCCTCTACTTAAATACGCCTTCCAGTTTTATTAATGACAGCGAGTTGGGCAAGTATGCAGCTCATTATGGATTTGAAGATTACACACTTGCCATTCGTCATAATCGCCACGAACCTGATGGCATAGTATCTTATGCTGAAGAGATCAAGGCCGATATGCTGGCCATGGCAACGCATGGGCGTAAAGGATTGGCACACTTTATAAGAGGAAGTATTACTGAAGATGTTGTCAACCATATTCCACTTCCTATTTGGACATACCGGATAAAAAAATAGCGATTACTAAATCCAATTCAGCTAGCTATGAAGAAGATTTTGGTACCTACCGATTTTTCAGCATGCGCTCAGCATGCCGTGGATGTAGCGATTGAACTTGCCGGGCAGGCGGGTGCCAGCCTTCATTTCTTACACATTCTTCCTGCCGAAGATGAACATCCGCATGTTTCCGGACCGCACGCAACCCCAGTCCATTCTAAGGCCAAAGGGCGCTCGCAAGATGGGCTCAATAAATTGGTCTCCCAGGCAGGCAGTTTCGGTATAACCGCAACTCCCCTACTCGTCTTTGACAAGGGCAATGAACGGATTGAAGATTACATCAAACCATTGAACATTGATCTCATCATTATGGGTTCGCACGGTGCCACGGGCATTCGTGAATTAGTGATAGGTTCAACTACTCAACGGGTCGTGCGACACGCCACCGTTCCGGTTCTTGTAGTTAAGAACCCAATCGGTAAACAACTGAAGATAGACCATATCATCTATGCATCCACTTTTGCAGCGGACACCGTCCACGACTTTGATCAGGCGGCAGACTTTGCACAACTTTTGAACGCAACCCTTGATATTCTTTTTATCAATTTCAAAGACAAAGAGATTGATCAGGTAGCCATGAACCGAATCGCCAAAGAATTGACGCTACCTTATCCGAAGTTGCAGTATACTGTCAACGATATTGAAACGAATGACGAAGAGTGGGGTATTCACCAGTTTGTGGAGAAGATCAATGCCGATATGATAGCCATCACCACGCACGATAAAACAGGATTTCTGTCCCACAGCGTGGCCGAAGACCTGGTTAATCACGAAACTATTCCGGTATTGGTCATTGGAGAGAAATAGCACGCAGCGTTACAAGTTATAACACCGCATTTCTTCAATCATCGCCCTCACCAAAAGTTTTCTGCACTTTCAGTTCAGCACGTCTGTTCTTGGCGTGCTCTTCAGAATTACAATCTACTCCATCGCTGCAATTGTTCAACAGAAGGGCTTCTCCAAATCCTGTCGCTTCAATTCGTTTTGGATCAATGCCCTGTGATTCAAAATGTTTTACCACCGCAGCAGCACGTCTATCAGAAAGCGCCTGGTTGTATTGCTTCGTTCCGTGCGAGTCGGCAAACGCGCTGACCTTCAGTTTGGCCTTCGGGCGCTTGTGCAGAAATTTCAACACTTCATCAAACTTTGGTTTCTCACCGTTGCGCACATGGGCGTTGTCAAAATCAAATTGGATAACCACCTTATCAATAAACTCTTCTTCAAGCAGAATATCATTAAGAAGATCTCCGCCTAAAAGGCCTTTGGTATTCAAATGAAAATCTTGCGGAAGAAACCCCGGCTTCTGGGCGGAGATGCGGTACTTTTTATTTGGCTCTACCTTAAAATCATATGCGCCCGTGGCGTTTGTGATCACAGAGTCTATCGTTCCATCCGTAAGATTTTCCAGTGTCACTACTACTTTTTCAAGTCTGTTCTGACTCTCGTTGCTGTAAATCAGCCCTTTCGCGAATAGCGCTTGCTTCCACAACGCAATTTCCAATGTATCATGACCCATCGCCCGCGAATAAGTAGAGAACTTTTTTAATGAGTCGATCCAACTGTACCCTTCCTTCGATGATTTGAGAAGATAATTCATGTCAAATGCCAGGTCGAAATGAAAAAAACCCGAGGTGTTACTAACGGTAGAATCAATTGCAGTGCCTGCCTCGTTCATGAGCACAACTTTCGCATCGGCAATGGTCGCTGAGCTATCCTTTCTCTCTATTACTTTTCCATCCAGGAAAAATGATTTAACGGAAAAGCTATAGATGTCATCATAACCCACACCGCCCGGCCGATTGGATGAAAACAAACCTTTTCTTCCGGTTTCATCCACAACCATAGAGAGGTCATCGCTGGAGGTATTCAAAGGGAAGCCCATATTTTTTGGCAAAGAATAACGATGTCCGTGGCGATAGCTGAGATAAATATCAAGGCCGCCCAATCCACCATGACCATTTGATGAAAAGTAAAGTGTGGTGTCATTGGCAAGGAAGGGATAGAATTCGTCTCCCATGGTGTTCACCGTATGGCCGAGGTTTTTTGGTTCGCTCCATCTATTGCCATTTAGCTCTGATCGGTAGATGTCCGCACCGCCTTGCCCACCCGGCTTATCAGAAGAAAAGTATAGTTCGTTTCCATTAGGTGATATCCACGGATGACTATTGGAGTACGTGTCGCTATTAAAAGGGAACTCCTCTACCCCACTCACTTCATTGCGATCGTTGAGTGAAGCAAAATACAATTTTAGGTTCACGCGCCCTGAATGCGTCACGGGTTTACCGGCCTTTAGATTGTTTCGGGAAAATGCAATGCGTTTGCCCTCCTGATAGAAAGCAACCGGTCCATCATGGTAGGATGAGTTTAGGTCTTTGTGATAAAAGAGCTGCGCGTCCTGTTCTACCAATGAATTAAAAGGCGCATAAAATACATTGAGCATTACCTCATCATCATTTAAGGCAGCAAGCGAATGCCGCTTTACGAATACAACGCGATCACGGGCAGAAACAAATACGATTCCCTGCTTGTAAAGCTGTGGCGCGAAATCCGACTGATCGGAATTGAAAGGTTCTGGTTTGATGGCATACAAAACAGAATCGCGCATATAATAGCTGAGGTAATAGATAAAGTCAAACTTCGCTTCTGCGCGCGGATCGGCAGCAGCACTTGCCCTATATATGCCAAACCACTTTTGCGCATCCGTATACTTACCTTGAATGCTTAATATTTGCGCGTATTGATATTTGTATTTCGGATCGAGGCCCGGCACCTTCGCCAGGTGGGCATACCATTTTTCAGCTTCATCATTATTGCCTAGCCGGAAGTAGCAATCGGCAATTCTTTGTCTCGCTACAAAGTTACTGGTGTCTTTCTCGGCTACATACAAGTACAGTTGAAGCGCATTGCGATAGGCAAACTGACTGTGCAGCGTCTCTGCCTTTTTGAAGTTACTCTGAAATAGCGTTGAAATGTTGGTGCTTTGTGCCCGGATAAAAAAAGGTATGAAAAGTATAATCAGGACAAGAAATCGTTTCATCTAAAAATACCTTGGGGTTATGATTCCTTTCGAGAAGTACCTGAAACGATAGCTCACCATTGCCTCGTGAGATCCCAACTCCGCATGACGGATAGGCCCCGTTGTGAACGAATACGAGTACCCAAATCTCAATTGATCGGTAACCTGAACTTGCAGCAGCCAATTCAGTGCGTTGGAAAATTTGTAGGAAACTCCCACCCAGAGTACATCATCAAACAATAGGTTGGCGTTGATGTCCAATTCCACCGCGCGCTTGTCAACATACTTGAATAAGAAGTTCGGCATTATTTTCATCATCCGGTTGATTTCATATACATATCCCCCCGACACAATGAGCGGCACACTCTGATACACGGTCTGAAAATTGTTTCCGCGCTGAAAAATATTATTCGCCATGTGAGGCATTGACAATCCGGCATACCACATTTTGGTACTGTAATAAATACCGGCCCCCACATTGGGTCTTGTCTGCCTTACGTCCTGCGAAAAAATCGCATCCGATTGATACAAGTCCAGCGAAGAATAATCGGCACGATAGGAACTAAAGCCGGCTTGTATGCCCATAGAGAACGAACCTCCACTTAAGGTTGGAATACGATAAGCATAAATTGCATTTACTCCCGTTTGCCCGATAACAGATAGCTTATCGTGAACAACAAGCAGCCCAACGGCCACGCGCTCATTCGTTAAAGGCGTATGAACAGCAAGACTCTGCGTATTGGGTGCACCCGGCAATCCAACATTTTGAAATCGCGACAACACAGTTGCATTTAAGGCTCCCTGGCTTCCGGCATAAGCAGGATTAATAGCAAGCCCATTAAACATGTACTGTGAAAAAGTTGCCTGTTGCTGCGCGAAGATGGAGCTGCTTACGGAGAGTAGTAAATGGAGCGCTATAATGTATTTAGGCTTCATCAGTCTCTCTTTAGTACAACAAAGCCTTTGATGGGGGCACTACCATCTCCCAGTGTGATGACATAAAAATAGGTGCCTTCTGGCAATACGTTGCTACCCATTCCTTTATTGGCCTGCCCTTTCCACACACGGTCTTCATTATTATATCCCTTCATTTCGAAGACCTCATTATTGTATCGGTCAAATATCAATACTTGATTCTCGGTGTAGTAATCAATGCCATCAATGCGCAGGTATTCGTTATTACCATCGCCATTCGGAGAAACGCCTTCATACACTCGCAACGGTAAATCTCCTACGTTGATGATCAGCGTTCCCTGGCTACAGCCTACCGGTGAACCGGAATCGCAAATCGTGTAGACCAATGAATCGATACCCCTGTAATCTACTTCCGAGGAATAGGTGAAACTTCCATCTGAATTAAGTATCAATTGGCCGTGCATTGTCTCTTTCACAAGAGTTGTAGAAAGGATAATAGCATCTCCTTCAACATCATAATCATTCGTCAATACGTTGCCACTGAAAGGAGTCTTTCGCATCACATTGACAGAATCCCTTACTGCAACGGGAGCATCATTGACCGGATTGACAGTGATGGTAATACTTGCTGAATTGGAGGTAGCGCCTGAATTATCATTTACCGTGTAGTAGATCACGGCAATGCCATTGAAGTCTGTTGCAGGGGTATAGGTGAGATTTCCAGCGTTGTCTACGGACCAGGTGCCTTGTGTACTGGTGAATGAAGCTTCCGATGTAGCTGAAGATGGATCAAGGTCAATCGTTGCCGGATCGATTACCCCACCACTACTGATGTCATTCACGGTTATGGTTGGAACAATAACGGCCACGTCTTCGTCCGTTGTAGCGACATCACCAATTGCTTCCGGTGGTGCAGTGACACCGATCACGGCAACGGTAACCGTTGCAGGGTTTGATGTGGCTCCCAGGTTATCATTAACTGTATAGTTCATATTCGCGTTACCCGAATAATTTAGCACTGCTGTGAATTCCAAATCACCCGAACTGTTGACAGTCCATGATCCGTAGGTATTAGTAAATGAATTTTGGATTCCTCCCACAGTCAAATCGAGATCGATCGTTCCCGCATCCACTGTCCCGTCTACATCAGTATCGTTAGAAGCAATATTGGTAAGAGTGACTACCTTATTTTCCAGTGTTGTTCCCTTATCGTCAGTCGCAATCGGAGGGTCATTAACTGGAAGCACGGTAATGGGTATGGTACCAACATTTGAATTGACTAATCCGTCATTTGTAAAAAATGTAAAGCCGTCCGGCCCGTCATAGTTAGCATCAGGAGTATAGAAAATGCTGGCGCCATTTCCACTTAGTGTGCCATGTGCCGGAGAGGTGACTATTGTATAAGTAAGAGGATCTCCGTCAGCATCAACGCTTACAAGCGTTATGAGCGTTGGTGTATCTTCATTTGTTATCACACTGGTAACAGAACTTGATGATACGGGAGGATCATTAACTGGGGTTACGATTATTGATACGGTTGCCACATTTGAATCAGTGCCATCATTCACTTTGAACGTGAGAACGTCAGCGCCATGGTAGTCGGTAGAAGGTGTGTAAGTGATGCTCGCCCCTGTGCCACTCAAGCTGCCGTGTGCGGGCCCGCTAACAATAGTATAGGACGCAATTGCATTACCGTCCACGCTGGTACCTGCTAAGGTGATTGGCATGGCTGTGTCTTCGGCAGTGGTTACACTTTGCGGGTTTGCAATGGGTGCATCTGCCAGGGCATTGACAGTAATGGAGACCGTAGCAGGTGTCGAGGTAAGGCTTCCATCATTGACGGTAAACGTAAAGCTATCTGGCCCATAGTAATTGGAGGCAGGCGTGTAAGTAATATTTGGCGGAAGCCCTGTCACAGCTCCATGAGCAGGTAATGTGGCAATAGTGTGGGTAAGCGCATCGCCATCGACATCAGTTCCCGTTAAGGTCATCGACAATGCCGTATCTTCGCTTGTACTTACTGCTTGTGCCGCAGCCAGTGGTGCATCATTTACTTGGGTGACCGTGATTGAAACGGTGGCAATGTTCGAGTCCGTTCCGTCATTCACTTTGAAAGTGAAGAGATCAAGCCCGTTGTAATTAGATGAAGGAGTATAGGTAATACTGGCACCCAAGCCGCTTAAGATCCCGTGCAAAGGCCCGGTCACAACAGTATAGGATGCAATTGAGTTTCCATCTGGGCTGCTGCCCGTTAATGTGATGGGCATTGCCGTGTCTTCGGCAGTTGTTACACTTTGATCATTGGCGATGGGTGCTTCCGCAACTGAAGTTACCGTGATGGAGACGGTACCTACATTGGAGTCAACCGTTCCATCATTTACCTTGAACGTAAATACATCTGCACCATGGTAGTTTGTCGAAGGCGTGTAGGTAATACTTTGACCAGCGATAACGCTTAACGAGCCATGAGCCGGTAGACTTACAATAGAAAACGACAATACATCACCCAGGTTACCGTCAGTTGCCAGGAGCGTGATCGCTTTGGGAATGTCTTCAGCAACAGTAACATTTTGATCAATGGCAATGGGCGCAACATTCGACAACGGTGTGAGTATAAGGAAGACAGTTGCAATATTGGAATCCGTAGTACCATCGTTGACTTTGAATGTGAAGTTATCTGGCCCTGTAAAATTAAGGTTTGGAGTGTATATAAGATTAGGCGCTGCACCACTCAGTATTCCATTTGCTGGTGGGCTGACAACCGTATAGGTTAATGGATTGGATTCCGGATCGCTTCCAGAGAGAGTGATTGCCTTAGCAACGTTCTGATTGTAGTTGACGGTTTGATTATTTGCCACCGGTGCATCGTTCACAGCAGTAACCGTTATTGAAATAGTTGCAATGTTGGAATCAACCGTGCCATCATTTACTTTAAAAGTAAAGTTGTCAGCACCATTATAGTTAGACGCAGGAGTATACGTGATGTTGGGTCCACTACCGCTCAATGTGCCATGTGCGGGATTAGCTACAATGCTATAAGTAAGAGCATTTCCATCTACATCCGTTCCAACGAGGGTGATGGCTTTCGCAACATCTTCGGCTGTTGTCACACTTTGCGGAGCGGCAACCGGTGCATCGTTTACGGCAGTGACGGTAATGGTTACAGTAGCAATATTCGAATCAACGGTGGCATCGTTTGCTTTAAACGTGAAGTTATCCTGCCCATTGTAGTTAGCGGCAGGCGTATACGTGAGATTAGGAATCGTACCCGTCAAGGAGCCGTGCGCTGGGGCAACGACAATGCTGTAGGTTAATGCATTTCCGTCAACATCGGTAGCTGCCAGCGTGATGGCCTTCGCAACATCCTCTGCGGTCGTTACGCTTTGGCTCACGGCCACAGGCGCATCGTTGACACCCGTAACGGTAATTGAAACGGTAGCAACATTTGAATCGATCGTTCCATCATTCACTTTAAAGGTAAAGTTATCTGCACCGTTGTAGTTAGAGGCGGGAGTATAGGTGATGCTAGCTCCACTTCCACTCAAGGTGCCGTGTGCCGGGCCGCTCACGATGGTATACGTAAGTGCATTTCCATCCACATCAGTTCCGACCAGGGTGATAGCTTTTGCTACGTCCTCTTGTGTCGTAACGCTTTGTGGAGAGGCAACGGGTGCATCATTAACGGCTGTAACGGTAATGGATACCGTGGCAATATTAGAGTCAACGGTTCCATCATTAACCTTAAACGTGAAGTTATCGGTA
>Ga0075160_10000237_pt1 | contig 35128 bp, 30 predicted proteins | sample JI91814C2DNA_FD_70969 | JGI IMG/M metagenome (GOLD analysis project Ga0075160, IMG submission 70969) | Wastewater effluent complex algal communities from Wisconsin, to seasonally profile nutrient transformation and Carbon sequestration -... | ecosystem: Engineered > WWTP > Effluent > Algae... | reverse complement strand
TCGAGGTCGAGGTCGAGGTCGAGGTCGAGGTCGAGGTCGAGGTCGAGGTCGAGGTCGAGGTCGAGGTCGAGGTCGAGTGCTGGCACCACGGCCCCGGACATCGGCCACGGCCACACCAGGGACGCCCACCAGGGACGCACCACGGCCACGAGTGCGGTCGAGGTGCTGGCACACCAGGGACGCACACCAGGGACGCACGCGGGGCCGTGTGCTGGCCGTGGTGCTGGCCGTGTGCGAGTGCGGTCGAGTGCTGGCCGTGTGTTTCTTCGACGGCCCCGGATCGGCACGTCCGGAGATTGATAAGAATGCAGCGAGAGTATGGCGCGTGATAGTCACGAGTGCAGTACGTGCGATTAAGTCAACAACGCGCGATCGGCCCGCGCATACTTAACAATTGACGCACAAGTCCCGGACTTGTTGTGTCTATTCGAGCACTCGTGACGCGTGCATGAAGCACATATGCTTCAAGTCACGAGTGCCGGTAACTAGCATTATCGGCACTAGCGCGGCGCACCATAGAAGAATCTTCGTGGGGGTCTTCGGGGCGCAATAGTTGCGAGGGCCGGGGGGCGGCGGCGCTCTCTTCGCGACAGCCACGAGCACCATGTTCGAGCGGGGTATGTTGCCAGATGGAAAGTAAGGACAGTATCTAAGGAATGATAGAACACATGTTCGCTTTCCAGTTCTCGGGACATCCCAAACCCAGGGGAACAGCCCTATACGTGTGCGCCTGTAGACATCGCGTGAGCGATATCACGAGCAAAATCACTTTGAGTGAGACAGATCCAACGAGCTGAAAAAGCTTCCTTACATACATATTTCTCTCTCTCTTTATGCATAGTACCTGTATAGAGTGTGTTTTCTTGTTGTCAAACGTAGGGGAAGAGGCAAGGACAGACTCAGGGCACGTTCCTTCGCACATATGTTCGATTCTCCCGAGCTACCGACGAACCCTCGCCCCTGGTGGCTGATTCCCCCCATGTTGCCCTCCGACCTCGCGGTGTGCTATCAATGATGATCAGTACCCGACCAGAGGAGACAGAATGGATGTCGAAGAAGACGAGTGCCCGCACGGCCTCGGGATGAAAACAGCTTGTGTGATCTGCAACGGCCGCGCCGCCCGCGAGGCGATCGAGGCGGCGGCTGACCGGGAGGTGCGCTACAGCTTCGAGGCGAAGTACATCTCGCTGCTGAACTGCGGCCACTTCTCGACGCTGGGCGAGCAGGTTCACCGGCTCAACGACGAGTCGATCGTCTGCGGGGAGTGCTTGTGAACGTGGAACAGGCGATGGCCGTGGCCGAGGCCCGGTGGAGCGACGTGAACATCGAGGACTTCGATCGGTTCACTCATCAAGAAATCCTCGAGCGGGCACTTCAGGTGCTTGCTGGCCGGATCAGGCTGTATGAGGCGACCGACGAGTGCTCTCCGACCGGCATCGAGCGGCCGAGCGTCCAAGAGGTCGCTGAGGAGCTGTTCGGCGGTGGCGACAACGGTGGCGGCGGTGGTCCCTACACCCACCAGCTCAAGATGTCACTCGATGGCCCGTGGATGACCATGATCGACGTGGGAGACGATGAAGAGCACGACGACAACGTGATCCCGTTCCGCAAGCCGGGACAGAGGGGGCCGGGGTGGCGATGACGATGACCAAGAAGGGCAAAGAGATGCTTGAGAAGCTGACGAGTGAGATGACCCTGACCGAGCCGCTGGCGATCCCGCCCGTCATCCTGATCGGGGTCAACCACCGCCACTGCGAGCGCATGAAGGCCGACTTCAAGCATGAGTACCCGCTGCTGGTGCCGACGACGTTCGTGATGATCTCGATGGCGGCAGCCAAGGGCGACATCGGCAAGCGGCTGACCGGTCTGTCGCAGGGCTGGGTCTTGTGTGAGGTCGGCTGGGGTGAGCTGTTGAAGCACCCCGATCTGCCGGGACTCCTCCGTAGGCACTCGTACTTCGATGTCGGGTGGATCAGCGACCGTGAGCGCCGTGACGTGTACGCGCACCAGCTCTTCCACCGAGACCTGATCGACGGACGGCCTGCGTCCTATGGCCGGATCGCCAGCGTCGGGACGTTCTTCACCAACATCGTCTGGTACATGATGCTGATGGCCCCGAGCGACCTGTCGCCGGAGCGGATGCGTTGGCTGATGTGGGCCAAGGACATCCTGCTCTCCGGGTGGGTGTCGAGTCGGAACTTGGTGATCAGTGTCGGATGGGTCTTGAACATGGCGAACGACCCGGAAGCGCCGCTGTCGGCGGTGCCGGTCGCGGCTGTGCCGAGTACACCTGAAGTTCCCTGGGTCGACACCGAGATCGGACGATTGCCGATCACCGATCCGGCGCTGTACCCGCCCGAGTCTTCGATCGCTCAGAAGATGAACGAGATCGACGACATCATCAAGATCTACTCCGATGACGGCGTCTTCACCCCCGAGCGTCATGAGGTCCGCATCAAGCGGCTCAAGCAGCTCGTGGCGATGGCGACCTTCGGTGAAGAGCTGCGTGACTCGCTCGATCACATCAAGGAGCTGGAGGCTCAGCTCGAAGAGCAGAAGTTCGCTCCGATGTACCGGGCAGAGGACTTCATCGACATCAGGCGTCCTGACGCGATCACCGCCAAGTTCCCGTGGCTGCCGCACGAGCCTGCTCGCTCGATCGCCCGCCGCACCTCGTCGTCGGTGACGGTGTCTGAGGGCACCGAAGAGGCCCACACTCACGCCAGGATGGATCTGGGGGACGTGAAGATGACCTTCGGTGGCAAGGAGCTGCCTGTCAAGGCGGTGTCGGTCACCTTCGACGCCCCGTTCGAGTTCACGGCTGACCATGTGGCCGAAGACGAAGAGATCGGGATGACCGCCAAGACGATCATCTACTCCGAGATCGACCGGCGTGACTTCAGGATGTTCCGGATGACTTCTGCTTTCGGGGAGGAGCCGTTCTGATGACCACGCCTGAGGTGATCGACCCGACTAGCTTGCCCAGCATGGAACTCCGGACGACAAGACGCGTGTACGTTGCGTCGAAGGCGAAGCACGCCCCGATGTGGCAGCGCGCTCGCATCGACTACGACGGCAAGCTGGAGTTCGTCTCGACTTGGATCGACGAGGCCGGTCCAGGTGAGTCGGACTTGGTGAGCCTGTGGAACCGGTGCGTGTTCGAGGCCGGTTCTGCTGACTTTCTTGTCGCCTACTACGAACACGACGAAGAGTGGAAGGGTGCCTTCGTCGAGATCGGTGCGGCGCTCGCCCACCGTCGTCGAGTCCTGCTCATCGGCCAGCCTCCCGGCTCATGGGTCAACCATCCGCTCATCAAGAGGTTCATCAGCGTCTACGACGCCCTCGACTACGCCGAAAAGGGTCCACTGTGATTTACGACAAGAAGTTCCTCCTCCGGATGGACAAGGAGACTCACCAGCGTCTTGCTGACATCGCCTGGGCTGAGCGCACGTCGATGAACCAGTGGCTTCTTGACCGGATCAACGAGCACGCCGTCCCGAAGATGCGAGGCACCACCCCGCGGGCTGTCGTGGTCGACGAGCCAGCTTGGGTCGCAGTGCCCCCGCCGCCGCCCGACCCCGAGATCAACGAGCGGTTCGCCTTCACCGACCACGTTCAGCCCGAGCTGGACTTCTGCTCCGAGGATGCGTCAGCTCTTGCTGAGCAGGAGCCGATCGAGGTCTCGGAAGAGAATGTTGACATTCCAGCGGTGGAGTTCTAGGGTCTCACCCGCATAGGTGACCTGGCTTCGGGGTGGTGACGCCCCGAAGCCAGGACTTAAGGATCTTCGGTCGTTGACACCGAGGCCCCTGCCCCGATACCGTCACCACCCCTATGCACAGCCCGACACGGAGATACGCATGACCGATATGACACAAGACGACGACGCCCGCATCGACGAGATGGTGAGGTTCACCGCGAAGGCGATGGGATCGCTGCTCGTGGCACGCAAGGACGCCAAGGCAGTCGAGAAGGGCGACGCGTGGATGCCCGACCGGGAGCAGATGCCCCGAGGCGTCGACCCGAACACCGGGGCACTCATCCCCTTCAAGATGGGAGACTTCAGGCAGCACCTCCTGGGGAAGCGATGCCTGGGGACGTACTTGTTGAATACCGACAACATGGTCAAGTTCTTCGCATTCGATATCGACCTCAGCCCAAAGCCCGAGTCGATCTGGCTCAAGATCCACGATCCTCAGGCGTTCGACGACCCGGAGCCGGTGCTCGACCTGGAGATCCACCACGGCAATCTCGAAGCAGCGATGCATGTGATGGGGGAACCCGCCTACCGCTGGGCGCGGACGATGGTCTGGAATCAGGTGATCAGCCTGGTCGGCCTCGTCAAGAGCCAACTGGGCCTGCCGGTGCTGCCGGTGATCACGGGCGGCGGCGCTCACGTCATCGTCCCGCTCGGTGACTTGATGCCCGCCGTCGAGGCTCGGTCGCTCGCCCGCTCGGTGATGGACGCCACCGGGTTCGAGCCGTTCCGGGGAGACGCCTTCTGGCGGAACCCGTCGAACCCGAACTCCGGCATCGAGATCGAAGTCTTCCCGAAGCAGGACAGGCTGCCCGACAGCGGGAGCTTCGGCAACCTGATCCGCCTTCCTCTCGGCTGGCATCACGCCGCCAACATCCGCACCTATTTCTTGGACATCGAAGCGCCGGTATCGACCCCGGCCTGGGAACTGCCTCGTGCCAGTTCGAGCGCCGTGCTGCGCGATGCCCTCAACTTCTTCGGCATGGAGTGACCGGTGGCAACCTTCTTCCCAAATGTCTCGGACGCCTACAAGAGCGGACTCGTCACACCAGAGATGGTCGACGAGTGGATCGCCCTGGTCTACGGCGATGACCCCGAGGCTGCGGCCACCAAGCGAGCGGCGACGATCAAGGATGACGGCACGATCGTCCAGTTCCAAGTCGTGTCGATCCACCGGCTCGCCAAGGAGGCAGCGGAGGCGGCGACGATCGAGTTGGTCGAGGCGGTGGCCGAGCCGGTCGCTCGCACGGACATCCCCGAGGAACTGAAGGCCGACATCCCCGAGATGGAGGCGAGCGAGGCGCTCCCCGACATCGCTGGTGCGATCAAGTCACGGGTCGGGATCATCTCGGCGGTACGCAAGTGGGGAAAACCCCAAGACCGCATCCGGGATGCCCGGACCGAGGGCGTCAAGGTCCGGTGCCCGTTCCACGATCACGTCGACTACCGGCCCTCTGCGTGGGTGAACACCGAGAAGAACACTTGGTACTGCGGCAAGTGCTCGGTCGGCGGCGATGTGATCGACTTCTTCGTGGCTCGCCGGTACGGCTTGAAGCCGGTTGACTTCCACAGATCGAGCGACTTCCACACGGTCGTGCGGGAGATGGGCGAAGAACTCGGACTCTCCGTCAGGAAGTCTCCGGTCGGCGGCTGGGAGATGGTCGAAGAGGGGGTAGAGCTTCCATCCCCTCTCGTTGATCACTCCGAGGAGGAAGAGGTAGCACCTCGGAGTGAAGACCCGCTGCCGTCGTCGCCGGAGGCGTTCGAGCCGATCACCGTTTCAGAAGAAGATGTGCTCAAGGGCATCGACATCGACAGCGAGGATCTTGATGTTCGTGAGCCGACCGACCTGATCATCGAGTGGCGTGACTACGCGATCAACCCCGGCTCGTTCCTGGGCGAGTGGATGCAGCACGCCGAGCGCCACTTCCTCTGGGCACCACAAGAGTATTTCTTCTTCCTGGGTCTCCAGGCGATCGGGATGGCCTGCGGACACGACACCCAGACCTACACCGACGCCCCGCTGAACGGGAACTTGATGATCACGCTCGTCGGTCCCTCTGGTGGTGGCAAGTCGACTGCTGTCGGTGAGATCAAGCGCATGTTCGACCGAATCTCGGTGGTCAGGTTCGATCCCGAGACCGGAACTGGCGTCAAGTTCATCCCGAATCCCGGATCAGCGGAGGCTCTCGCCGTCGCTCTGCGTACCGATATCGAAGACCCTGTCGATATTGTCAAGAAGGTCGAGGTGCCGACGACGGCCTGGTTGTACGTCGACGAGTTGGCCGACTACGCCTCCAAGGCGAGCCGTCGCGGCGGTGGGAACATGAAGACGATTCTGCTCACGCTGTTCGACTTCGTGAAGCGTTCATCGGCTCCCGAGCGCGTGATCGACGAGGTGTCGCTCGGGAGTGGTAAGCGCATCGTGCATGACACGCACTTCTCGGCAACCTTCACGACGCAGACTGCGTCGATGCGCGAGATGATGAGTGGCGCAGACCTGATCTCCGGGTTCCTCGGCCGCATCATTCCTGTCTTCGGCAACGGTCGCGTGAAGCGTCGGTATGGTGGAGAAGTCACTGAGCCGGAGTACCTCTTCGATGTTCAGTACGAGCGGATGTGGCGTCTGCGTCGTGACTTGTCGAGGAAGCGGGTGCAGTTCACGCCGGAAGCCTGGGATCTGATCAACACCAGCCCCCTGTGGGAGCGGATGGCTCCTGACGCGGTTCCTGACCTGATGGCTCGTGCTCATCTATTTACCTTCAAGATTGCATTCCTGTTGGCGGTCAACAACGGCGAGCACGAGATCGGCCCCGAGTACGTCGACTCGGCCATGAAGATCGTCTACAACTACATCATGCCTGGCTTCGGTGGCGTCAAGCAGGCCGTGAAGGCGACCGAGTGGAGTGACCTCCAGAACAAGATGATGGCCTGGTGCCAGCGGCACTACGATCGGCATGGCACCTGGCCGATCGCCACCGACTGGGCCAACGCCAAGTGGACGAGGTACGGCGATCTGAAGATGATCCATGAAAGCAGGGATCTTCTGATCAAGTCTGGCGAGATGGTGATTGTCAAGATCGCCACCAGTGGTAAGCCGAAGCAGGCGCTCGTGATTCCCAAGGGCAAGTGGGCCGAGTACGCAGGCTGGGATTCGAAGATCCCTGTCGATGAAGAGACCATGTATCCGAGGAAGAGGAAGTGATCTCCTGGCTGGAAGACGGCATCCCCGTCATCACCCCCGAGTGGCAGACCGAGTGCTGGCTCCTCGACCCCGGCCCGTTCATCGACATTGCCTTCGACATGGGGTTCCGGAACTTCGTCTTCCGGTCGCAGTACCACGAGAAGATCAAGCAGGACTTCTCGAAGTGGATCGACGTGTACGCCCGAGGCCGCGAGTGGAAGTGCATCTGGATGCCCTACCCGGCCAACTTCGCCGTGCTGTTCACCTCCAAGAAGGGGTGGAGCCAACACGAGGCCATCTGGCCGGTGTGGCGCTCGAAGGAGGATTCGTTCGAGACGTTCAACAAGATGTTCTACGAACCGCCTCCCCCTGGCACCGTACTCGGGTCGTTCGGCGTCGATCGTCACGATCACCGGCCGATCGAGGTGACCGATCACCAGGATGACGGCGTGGTGGTGGCTGCCATGCCGACCAGTCCGTACGCGTGGGCCGAGATCGCCCAGGCGCTCCAGATCGCTCAGGCCACCGTCCCCTCGCAGATGATCCACTTCCACGGACAGAAGTCCGTCGGTCGCACCATCGGCATCGCAGCCAAGAGCTTCGATCACCCGGTGCGGATCGGGTGGACCGACGGCTGGCCCCGTATCCTGCTCCCGAACGGGATGCTGTGGGAGACGATCAAGGAGCCGGTCGAGTCGCAGCGGCTCTGGCTGTCCGTCATCGGTGTCGACCACAAGAACCTTTTTGACCTGACCGGCAAGGACTTGTCCCGTCGGGTCTACGAGATCAACCTCATGAGCCTCCGGTGGGCACTGCTCAACTGGAGTCGAGCGTGGGACTTCCGTCGCGTCGCCTGGATGGAAGAAGACGAGGAGGCGACCTCCGATCTCGACTGGTCGCCCAAGACGCTCCCCATCCGCCTCAGGAAGACTAAGACCGAACGAGAGAACCTCGACCGCTGGCTGTGCGATTCGTGTAGCTTGCAGAACAAGTGTCCATACGCACGCGAAGGATCGGTATGCATCGTGCCTGACTCAGAACCCGCAGAGATCGTCGAGATGTTCGGCACTCGCAACAGCTCCCAGATCATCAACGGCCTCGGCGCTCTGCTCCAGGCTCAGGGTCGCCGTATGCAGCGCGCCATGAAGGAGGAGGACGATCTCGCCGCCGCTGTCGCTGCTGGTGACTTCGACGAAGAAGACGACACCGGCAAGAAGCGCAAGGCGAAGCCGAAGGTCGTGCTCTCCAGGGAGCTGACCGTTCTTCAGAACTCCATGTTCAAGAACGCCGTCGCCTTGGCGAAGATGGTGGACCCGACGATGGCGAAGCAGCTCGGGACCAAGGTCAACGTGCAGATGGTCAACGTCGGCTCGGGTTCGGACCTGACGCCGCAGGCGTTGATGGAGGGCGTGTCTGTCGCGCTCGCTGAGCGGGGTATCCGCATGGAGGACGCGACCGAGGAGATGATCCAGGCCGTCTTGGCGGAAATGACCGGCGCTGCTCCGGCAGCAATCGAAGCGACTGGCAGGGAACTGTGAGCAAGAACCGAGTGATCGAGATGGCGGCTTGGGAGCGAGGTGACGTTCCCGACAAGGTCGTGAACGTGATGTACTTCATCTTCTCTCAGCGTTCGCAGGGGAAGGCTCCGACCTGGCGGGAGATCGCTGATGTCGGCGGCTGGTCGGACCGGCCGCGGCCTGACTGGCGTCCCAAGATGCGGTACCTCAAGCGTTGGGGCGTGCTCTGGTGGCCGAACAAGCCCAAGAGCACCAAGATTGCTCCCGAGGTCGTGCCGTACTTGCTCCGCATGGTCGACGACCAGAGGGACTGCCGCCAGATTGCCCGTTGACAATGGGCGGCGAGTGTGTCAACATTCCTCTAGCAGAAATTGCAGAGCGCGACTTAACAGTGATCCGGATGTCGCATCGGGGGCTACACTCCCCGGCTTAGCTTGTTCCTAACGGTTCGGCCTATGGCTCTCTCGGGATGCTGGCGACGGCGACCAACGTGCAACGAAGACCGGGGGGTTGATCACCTCCGGTCTTCGCTGTTTGTCGGCTACAGTGCTCGTCATGTCGATGACGGCAACCCCCACTGAACTCTTCACCATCGCCATGCGCGAGGCGAAGTGGCTCCGGGACAACCCTCGCTTCGAAGAGCGGCCAGCCTCGATGCCCGAGTTCCTCGGCCCGAGCTACCTGAACATCGAGAAGCACGTTCGTCCTGCCGTGCGGGAGGTGCTCATCGACTTGTTCGGTGAGGAGACCAACCCGCACCGCATCGCCCGCTACGAGCGAGGCATCTACACCGGGGCCATCGGTATCGGCAAGACGACGGTTGCCTCGATCGTGCTGCCGTACATGGCGCACTGGGTGCTCTGCCTGAAAGACCCTCAGGGCTTCTTTGACCTGATGCCTGGATCTCGTATCGCCTTCATGCAGATGTCGACCTCCGGCCCGCAGGCCAAGGAAGTCGTCTTCGGTGACATCAAGGCGCGCATCGAGAACTCGCCGTGGTTCACCGCCAAGTACCCTTACGACAAGACGTTCAAGAACCAGATCCGATTCTCCAAGGAAATCTGGATTCTCCCCGGCGACAGTGCCGAGACCACCTTCGAGGGCTACAACATCCTCGGCGGCATCCTCGACGAGATCGACTCGCACAAGGTGACGAAGGTCAAGGACTACGCCGAGCAGGGCTACACGACGATCCACGGTCGTATCACTTCTCGATTCCAGGACCGAGGGTTCATCCTCCTGGTCGGCCAGATGAAGAAGGCGACCGGCTTCGCAGCCAAGATGTACCGGGACATGAAGACGGACAAGCAAGCCTACGTCTGTCGCATGAAGATCTGGGAGTCGCTCGGCTGGGGCAAGTTCCTGAACCCGGACGGCACGCACAACTCCTTCTGGTACGACATCAGCCGGTACGCCGAGACGACCGAGGCATACGCCGAGATGATGGGCTACCCGGAAACGATCATCGAAGTCCCGATGGTCTACCGCCGAGACTTCATGAACTCGCCCATGAAGGCGCTCCGAGACCTCTGCGGGCTGCCCCCTGCCGTGAGTGCGCCGTTCATCCACAACATCGACAAGGTCGACGAGGCTCGCCAGCGATGGAAGATGCGGTACGGTCTGGAAGAGGGGCCGGTCGACGCCAAGGGCAACTTCGCTGACTGGTTCGTCTCACCCAACGGCCTCAAGCGAGTTCTTCATGTCGACGTGGCCTACTCCGGCGACGGCGACGCGCTCGGGATGGCGATGGGCCATGTGGCCGAGATGGTCGAGATCGAGGGTGAGCGCAAGCCGATCATCGTCATCGACTTCGCGCTCAGACTCAAGGCCCCTCCCGGCCGCGAGCTGTTCCTCCCTGACGTTCGCAAGATCATCTACAACCTGCGCGACGAGCGCCGGTTCCGAATCGTCAAGGTCACGACAGACGGGTTCGAGTCGACCGAGATGCGCCAGCAGCTCCAACGCAAGCGCTTCTTCACGGACAAGATCAGCGTGGACCGGGACATGCTCCCGTATCAAGACTGCTACGACACGCTGATGGACGGGCGACTGATGATCCCGCCCTACCTGACTTACGCCAACGTGAACGACACCGACATGGTCGACATCGTCCGCAAGGAGGCGTCCGAGCTATCCGAGGTAGGCAACAAGATCGACCACCCACCGGACGGCTCCAAGGACGTGATGGACGCCATCGCTGCCGTGATCCACGAGCTGTCCGGGTCTCGCATGTATAAGACTGCTTCCGTCGCGATGGATCAGGACACTGGCCTCGGAGCAGAACCCACGTCTAGAGTCTCGTCGTCTCCTGCTTGGTTCCAGCACCCGGCAGTCGACACCAACTTCAAGGGTTCGGCACCGGTGCCGAACCTGTTTGGTGATCCGGTGCCGTTCGCACCGCCTCGCCGCTAAGAGACCAGTCTCAGGAGAACAAGATGCAACAGACCGAATCCGGCCTTTGGGCACCCTCGACTTTCAAGAAGTCGACCCCTCCTCCGCTCGGACCGATCGCCAACGCAACGGCGTTCGACTCCAGCGTCGTCAGGATGCCGGGTGGTGCAACGCTCATGTTCGACCTGGACAAGCTCACCCTGGCCGACTACCGCTCGATGCGGTACCACCCGCAGGTCAACGCATCGCTCTCGCTGATCACCTTCATGCTCCACCAGCTCGACTGGCACATCGAGTGCGAGGACTCCAAGATCGCTGAGGTCGTCGAGGAGAACGTCAGGCTGATCTGGACCCGCCTTGTGCGGGCGCTCAGCCAGAGCTTCTGGGCTGGCTACTCCCCGTCGATCCTGGAGTGGGAGAACGCCAACAACGGCAAGCACATCTTCATCAACAAGATCCTCGATCTCCCCCCGGAGGAGTGTCAGGTCAACTGGCGCGAGGTCGAACCCGCCTACAAGCCGCAGCGCGTCAACGGCATCACGCACCTGCCGCCGAAGGTCAAGATCTACGACGGCATCAACAAGTACGGCCTCGGGTACCCGATCCCGGCCGAGCTGACTCTGTGGTACCCGATCCTGATGGAGAACAACGACTTCTATGGTCGCAAGCTCCTCAAGTCGGCGTTCCAGCCGTGGTACTTCTCGATGCTCATGCACCTGTTCGCCAACCGCTACTTCGAGCGGTTCGGTGAGCCGACCCCCGTCGGCCGTGCTCCGTTCGACGACGAGTTCAAGTACAAGCGCACCGACGGCGAGACCGTTTCGATCAGCGGCAAGCAGGCGATGGAGAACATCCTCGCCACCCTCCGCAGTCGGGGCAACATCGTGCTGCCCTCGGACCGTGATCCAACGGCGACCAGCTCGGGCGGGCGCAGCGAGTACCTCTGGGATGTCGAGTACCTGGAGTCGCAGATGCGTGGCGCTGACTTCGAGCGTTACCTCGCTCGCCTCGACGAAGAGATCAGCCTCAGCATCTTCACGCCCATGCTCCTCATGCGCTCGGGCGACACCGGCAGCCACAACCTCGGCGTGCAGCACACGCAGACCTGGCTGTGGTCGCTCAACGCCTTGGCCGGAGACCTCAAGGAGTACATCGACCGCTACATCTGCGAGCGCATCAAGGCGTACAACTTCAGCGAGAAGGCTCCGAAGTGCCACTGGGTGCCGCGCAAGCTCGGCAAGGACAACCCCGAGACGATCCGCACGATCATCAACATGATGATCTCGCAGGGCTACGCCAAGCCGAACATCGAGGAGATGGGCGTGGCGCTCGGCATGAAGCTCGAAGAGATCGAGCAGGTCGCAGAAGATCCGAACGCCAACCCGAATGCTCCGGCTGCCGACGACCGTGGCGTGCGCCCCGAGCGCAACCGCTCCGGCTCCGGGCCTCGCCGTGTCGGTGAGCCGCTCGCCACTGGCCGCGAGATCGCTGCCCGCATCGGGGGCCAGGTCAAGAACGCCTGGTCGGACCTTCCGAACGCCAACCTCTCGATGGGGTTCCGTCGGCGGTTCCACGAGTCCCTCGTGGCCGAGGGTGTCGATCACGAAGCGGCCGAGACGATGACCCTGGAGGTCTACTCCAAGATGGAGACGTGGCTCAAGACCGCAGCCTCGCTCGGTTCGGACGAGTTCTCCAGCCCGCAGGACTTCGTCTCGTTGTTCGAGCGTCGTCTCACCACGGAGATCGAGAACCTTGCAACTCGATGAGTCGAAGGCGAAGCGCATCGAATGCTTCTGCTCTCGACATCCACTCCTCGCGATGTTCGTCGTCGACGAGTTGGTGGGCCGTCCTGTCATCTGGATCAAGACGATCAAGAACGGGAACATCTCGACCGAGGTCGTCCTCGCTGTCGGCTCCATTCGAGTCCGGTGCAGGGAGTGCTTCAGGTTCCACCGGATCGACTTGTGGCCCGACAGGAAGCCCATGTTCGATCGCGTCCTGGAAGATTCTGACGACTTCCGACAGTGATGGTTGACACGAAGCTGGGTCTTCCGGCTATCGTGACCACCCATGACGAAGAGGAAGTTCTCGACCGGGCTGCTGTCGCCCGCAAGATTCTCGCTGGGTCTCATGGACCCGGCAGGTCTTGCCGCCGAAGGCAACATCGTTCGCGGACTCAAGGTATTCCGTGCAGGAACCTTCAAGGACTCCAAGGGCCGTGAGGCAACCTGGACCCGCGAGATGCTCGCCTTGATGGTCTCCAACTTCGAGACGCTCCGGGCGAACGGCATCCTGCCGAACGTGCCGGTCCGTGAGGATCACACCGAGACGATGAAGGATGTCGTCGGCTGGTTCCATGCGCTGTACCTCGATCCGTCCAACCCCGACATGCTTCTCGCAGATGTCGAGTTCACGGAGCCGGAGAAGCTCGCCAAGTACCAGCGCGGCACCTACCGCAGCCGGTCCATCGAGATCAGCTCCTACGAAGACAACGATGGTCGTGAGTACGCACCGGTCGTGATCGGCCTGGCGTTCGTCGACCTCCCTGCCGTCGAGGGTCTCTTCCGACTCTCGAACAACGACAACCCTCCTCCGGCCAAGGACGACAAGTCTTCCGACGGCGGCGCAGGGGCGTCCCACAACAAGGAGAAGTCCAAGATGGCGAAGTTCAAGCTGAACGGTCAGGAGACCGAAGACGAGGCTCAGGTGCAGGCACACATCGCCGCGCTGGAGACCTTCCGCACCGAGGCCGAGAAGACTCTGGCCTTCAAGTTCAAGATCAACGGCACCGAGACCAGCGACTTCACTGCGGTCCAGGCCCACTGCCTCACGCTGGAGACCTTCCGCACCGAGGCGATCGAGAGCGGCCGTGCGTCGTTCGTCGACCAGCTCGCCACCGACGGCAAGATCGGCAACCCGATGAAGGAGTCGTTCAAGGCGATGGTCGCCACGATGAACGACGCCCAGTTCGACGCCTTCAAGAAGACCTACGAGGCTGCTCCGAAGCTCCCGCTGTTCGGCCAGCATCAGGGCGGCAACGCCAACGGTGACACCGATCCGGTGAAGGCCGAGATCGAGACCCTCGAAGAGATCATCGCCAACCACCGTCGTTCGGGCATGGCCGACGAGGCCGTCCAGAACACCAAGAGCTTCAAGCGTCTCCAGGCCATCAAGGCCGGGGCCTGATCTGACCCAGGAGGCAGAACAACATGAGTTCCTTCAGCACCGCCAACGCTGCTCGCCAGCCGTTCGGCAAGAACCAGTACCTCCGCTCGACGAAGCGCAAGGGCACCATGTCCTACACCTTCTCGAAGCTCGGCATCCCCACCATCACGGTCGACGGTGACGTCACCAAGGTGCTCCAGCCCGGAACCGTGGTCGCCAAGATCACGAGCGGTCCCGAGGCCGGCAAGATCGGCGTCTTCCAGGCCGTCGGCACCGACGAGGTCCAGCGCCTCACCAAGGCGGGCACCGTCTCGGGCGGCACCTTCACCCTCACGGTGCTCGGTGCCACCACGGCTGCCATCGCCTTCGACGCCAACGCCGCGACGATCCAGGCAGCCATCCGGCTCGCCATCGCGACGGCCTACACCAACGGCACCGTCAGCGCAGATGTCGCCGCCATCGGTGACGGCATCACGGTGGCCGGTGGCCCGTTCTCCGGTGCGACGCCGGTCGATGTCACCTTCAACGGTGAGGTCGGCGCAGACGTGGCCCAGATCACGGCCGACACCGCGCTGCTCACGGGCGCTGGTGCAGGCATCACCCCCAGCACCACCACCCCCGGCGTTGCCGGTGCCACGGACGGCCGCGGCGTGACCGCCAACATCGTCGGCGTGGTCGACACCTTCCTGCCGTGGCAGCTCACGGAGCGCGATGTCGAAGTGTCCGTCGTGTACGACGCGGCACTCGTGCAGGAGTGGTGCATCGAGTACAACGCAGCCGGTGAGCCGGTCGCGTTGGGCAACACCACCCGCGACGCGATCATCGCCCGCACCGACCTGTCGCTCATGTTCCCGGACCCGGCCTGAGCGACCCCTTCAACACGTAGGAGAAGAACAACATCATGTACCCGGAACAGGACCGCCTCGTGCGGAAGGAAGTGGCGCTCGGGACCATCCGCGAGATGGAACCGCCGCTGACGCACATCGGCACGGCCATGCTCGCGCCGTTCATGGAAGTCGCGACCGACGACGTGATCTTCGACTACGCGAAGGGCCTGACCGACGGTCTCGCCCCGGCACGAGCCGAGGACGCGGAAGCCGAGCTGGCGCAGAAGGATCTGCTCTTCGGCGGCACCGGCCGTGCGGCCGTGCTCGACTGGTCGCTGAAGGACCACTACAGCGCCAGCGACGTGACCCGCTACCGCGAGTCGCTCATGGTGCAGAGCCGCCTCGGCACCAACATCCCGCTGCCCCTCACGGTCGGCTCGATGGTCGAGGAGTTCCGGGCCAAGATCGCTCGTGACGACGCTCTCCGTCGGCGCAAGCTCGACAACCGCTTGGAGTGGATGATCCTCCAGGCGATGGAGACCGGTGGCATCGCCTACAACGACGGCAAGATCAAGTTCGCCGTCGACTACGGCCGTCCCTCGGGCCAGCAGGATCAGGCCCCGATCGCTCTGTGGTCGTCCACGACCTCGGACCCGATCAAGGACATCCTGAACATGCAGGAGTTCATGTACGACACCTACGGTGTCCGCATGACCCGTGCGATCACCTCCAAGAAGGTGCTCGACAACACGCTGAACTCCGACAAGTTCATCGCCCGTGCCGGTCTCGCCGTCGGCGGCTACTCGATCCCGTCGGGCGGCACGGTCGGCAACCCCGGCACGACCCTCGATCCGAACTACCTCATCGACGGCTGGGGTGCCGACGCAGCCCGCGCCGTCATCGAGCGCCAGACCGGCGTCCGCTTCGAGGTGTACGACTCGGTGTACCGCACCCGGCCGGTCGGCTCGAAGGTCATCACCAACAACCGGTTCTTCTCGCAGAACAAGATCCTGTTCCTCCCGGACCCGTCCGACCTGGCCGAGCTGGACGACATGATCGGCTTCGGCCGCACGCTGACCAGCCCCCACCCCGAGGGCAACTGGCAGCCGGGGTTCTACGAGTGGGAAGAGGAGACCAAGGATCCTTGGGGCCTCAACCGCGGCACCGGCATCAAGGCCTTCCCGGTGTTCCCCCACCTCGACCTGACCTTCACCATGACGGTGTTGGCCTGATCACCACCCGAAGTTGACGATGAAGGGCCAGGGGTGGATCACGACCACCCCTGGCCCTTCTCGCTGAACGAGACAAGGAAACTTCATCATGGCCCACTGGATCACCAACCGCGGCAAGCTCCTTCTCACCCAGGGTTCCTGGGACGACGAGACGGCCACCAACCTCTACATGGGCTTGCTGGCCGGTGCGTCCACCCCCGTCGGCATCGACACCGAGGGCGAAGTTCAGGACTTGAACTTCGTCAACGATCTCCTCGTGATCGCCTCGGTCGACGAGCCGGTCGGCGGCTGGTATACCCGCAAGAACCTCACCCGCACCAACGCCGCAGAAGACGACGTGAACAACCGCGTCAACCTCGACGCCGCTGACGTGACCTGGACGGCGGCAACGGCAGGCGAGACCATCTACGGTGCCTACATCGCCGCCGAGCGCGGCACCGACGCCCAGGACGAGCTGATCTCCGTGATCACCTTCGCCTCCGCACTGCCGACCAACGGTTCCGACATCACCGTCACCATCGCAGACCTGTACCGCCTCGTCTGAACCAGGAAGGGGTCACCATGCCCGACTCACTGCCCATGCTCGCTGAGATCACCGAAGCGATCGAGGCTTTGCCGACGACCGGCGCTGGCTTCCGAGTGGAGAACCCCTCGGAGTTCGCCATCGCCATCGTCGGCATCGTCGCGCCCGCCTACCAGGCCGACATCGACATCATCGAAGGCCAGCGCACGACCGCCCAGTCGCTCGCTGACCAGCGGAACGCCGAGCTGATGCTTCTCCGTGGAGAAGTCGATCAGCTTCGTGAAGTCACGGCAGGCGTGAAGGCTGCGGTGGACAACGGCGATCTCGTGACCGCCGCAGCCCTTCTCGCCACGATCGGCTGACCATGCCCATCTCGATCGACTCACTCCTCGATGGGGCGCGCCCCAAGAAGAGTATTCAGAAGGTGTCGGCAACGGCCGAGGGTGCCGGTACCTTTCACAGCTTGTGGAAGGTTGCCGGTAGCCCCACGGCCGGAGCCAACCCGACCGCCTTCGGTACCGCTGGTCCGTTCATCCCGACGAACGCCACGCTCGGCAGCATGGCTCAGCCCAACCCCGGCGCTGGCAACGAGCTGCGTCTCACCAGTCTCGAAGCATCTGGTGCCACCGCTGGCAAGCTCATCATCTACGACCGCTTGTGGGCGTGTTCTGGCTTCACCACGAACATCACCAGCTTGCAGTCGATCAACACCCCCGACATCGTCTCCAGCGGCCGTCTTCCGGCAGGCCCGGACTACAGCGACGTGGAACTGTGGTTGGAGGTCTACACCGCTCCCGGTGCGACCGGTGCGACGTGGACGATCATCGCCATCGACGGCGGCGGCACGAGCCGCACCATGACTTACACGCACCCGGCGAACGCTGAGTCGGTCGGCCAGATGATGATGGTCGCGCCGCTCGCCGCTGCGGCGGCAGGCTTCCGCAACCCGGTCAGCTTCCAGTGCTCGGTCAGCTCGGGCACCGCAGGCGACATCGGCATCACTCTTCTTCGTCGTATTGCCTCGATCGACATGGCGATCATCAACACCGGCGCGTTCCGCAGCGCCCTCGATCTCGGTCTGCCGACGGTTCGCACCGACGCCTGCTTGGCGATGATGGTGCAGTGTACGACGACGAACACCGGTCTGATTCTTGGCGATGTCGGGATCAGTGAGATCACGCCGTGATGAAGGAAGGCATCCTTCATGACGACCATCCTCACTGACAACTTCACGGGCGCGGATGGCGCTGCGTGGAACTCGACTTATTGGCCCAGCTTCTACGACAGCGTCGGCGGTGGGTTCCACGACATCCAAGGCAATCAAGGTCGGATGCAAACCGGTGTCGGCTCTTATGCCGTCATGCAGGCCGAACTCCAGAACGTCCTGGGTGTCGACTTCGAAGCAACCTTCGACGTAGAAGTCCAGGCGACGACGGAGTCCTACTTCCAGGTGGAGTTCCGGTCGGCGCTCACGGGCGACGGCAACATCTACGAGATGGTGCTTCGTCGAGACACCGGCTACCTGGCGATCGAGAAGAAGGTTGCCTTCACGCCGACCGTTCTCGCTTCGACTACCTTGTCGCTCGCCACGAACGACGTGGTTCACTTCCGCCTCCGTGCCGTCGGCTCGGAGTACAAGGTCCGCGCATGGAAGAACGGCGCACCCGAGCCGGGAACCTGGAACCTCGAAGCATCTGACTCGACCTACCTGACGAACCGTCGCCTGGCCTTCAAGGTTCTGTCTGGTGCGACTTCTGCATCTCAGCGGTGGGATGTCGACAACGTCACCTTCACTGACGCGGCTCGTCGGAACCACGATCGGTTCCAGTGGCCGAGCAGGCGTCAGGCAGGCCGGGCGCTCAGCCGGGTCATCATGCTGCACGATCACGACAGCATCGAGTCGCATCTTCTCAACACCGAGTACACCGACAAGGGTCTGGCCTCAGCCTTCACCTTCGATGGTGTCGATGGCGACGGCTGGCATCCGTCGTGGGTCTTCACGCAGGCGACCGGCGACATCCAGGGTGGTCGCGGTCGGATGTCGACCGGCATCACCAACTTCACCGGGTGCTCTGCTTATTACGACATGGGCATCGTCGATGCTGATGTCAGGATCGACGTTGAGGTTCCGACTTCAGATGCTCAGTTCCCTGAGATCCGGTTCCGGTACAACAACACCAACGGTGACTTCATCAGGTTGCTGTTCGAGCCGCACAACGACATCGCTCAGTTGCACTCCTTCGACAACTTCGTGCAGATCGCGCAGATTGGGTCGAACATCGCCTTCGCCGTGAGTCCGGGCGACATCATCCACATCCGAATGGCTGCGGTCGGCACCGACCACAAGGTGAGGCTGTGGAAGAACGCTGACGCCGAGCCGTCGACCTGGGCTGCCGAGTTCAGTAGCACTTATGGTGCTGGCAACGACCAGCTCATGATCCGCACGGTCACCGCCGATCAGGGCGTGGCTGCCATCAACTACTGGGACAACTTCTCCTTCGGGACTGCCGTCTTCGGCGGTTCGCCTGTCAACTTCACGGCTGACACCGCAACCGGGACTTGGACCGGCGTTCAGGCGACGATCTCCGGAACGGGTGCAGCTTCCCGTGTAGCTGATGTCGGTTCCGAGACTTGGACTGGCGTGCAGGCGACGATCTCGGGAACCGGCGTGGCCTCCCGTGTGGCTGATGTCGGCTCCGAGACTTGGACTGGCGTCCAGCCCACGATCTCCGGCTCAGGATCGGTGTCTCGGTCGGTCGACACTGCCATCGGTTCTTGGACTGCCGTTCAGGCGACGATCTCTGGCTCGGGTGCGGTGGCAAGGTCGGCAGACGTTGGCCTTCTGACTTGGTCCGGCCTCCAGGCTGCCATCTCTGGCACAAGCAGTTCCTCGAGGGCGCTCGACACTGCGACGGGCACTTGGACCGGAGTTCAGGCGACGATCTCCGGCTCAGGAGCTGTCTCTCGCGCCGCCGACGTTGCCACCGGAACGTGGACCGGGGTCACGCCATCCGCTGCCGCTGGAGCGACCCTCTTCGCCGCCAACACGGCCACCGCGACGTGGACCGGCGTCCAGCCGACGATCTCGGGATCGAGCGCCGTCGCTCGGGCCGCAGACTTCGCCACAGGGACTTGGACTGGAGTTCAAGCGACCATCGCTGCGTCGAGCGCAGCATCTCGGGCTGCCGACCTCGCGACCGGCACCTGGACCGGCGTCCAAGCGACGATCCGTGGCTCAAGTCCTGTCGCCAGAGCCGCCGACATCGCGACCGGCACCTGGACCGGCGTCCAGCCGACGATCTCGGGTTCGAGCGCCGTCGCTCGGGCCGCAGACTTCGCCACCGGCACTTGGACCGGAGTTCAGCCGACGATCTCGGGTTCGAGTGCGGTTACAAGAACTGCTGACATCGCGACCGGCGCCTGGACCGGCGTACAAGCAACGATCACCTCCGGCGCTGCCACTCGCAGTGCCGACACGGCGACGGCGACCTGGACCGGCGTCCAGTCGACTCTTGCTGCGTCGAGTGCAGCTTCTTGCTCGGCTGACATCGCCAGCGGCACCTGGACGGGCGTTCAGCCGACCATCTCGGGTTCGAGTCCCGTCTCAAGAGCCGCCGACATCGCCACCGGCACCTGGACCGGCGTCCAGCCGACTCTTACAGCTTCCGGTGCGGCATCTCGCTCGGCCGACATCGCCACCGGCACCTGGACGGGCGTCACTCCCTCGATCTCGGGTTCGAGTCCTGTCTCAAGAGCTACTGGCGTAGCAACCGGCACCTGGACCGGCGTCCAGCCGACTCTTGCTGCGTCGAGCGCAGCATCAAGAACCTCTGACACCGCCACCGGCACCTGGACGGGCATCACGCCTTCGATCTCGGGCACGGGTGCGGCCTCCCGCGCAGCCGATGCGGCGACGGCGACGTGGGTCGGCATCACTCCTCAGACCGACGCCGACATCTTCTTCGAAGCAAACGTCGCCGTGGCGACCTGGACCGGGGTCACGCCCTCGATCTCGGGCGCTGGGGCCGTCTCTCGGGCCTCCGATGTCGCCATCGGCACCTGGACGGGCGTTCAGCCCTCGATCTCGGGCGCTGGGGCCGTCTCTCGGGCCTCTGGCGCTGCCACGGGCACCTGGACGGGCGTCCAGCCCTCCATCGCTGCCTCCGGGGCCGCTCAGCGGGCCGCTGACACCGCTGCGGGCACCTGGACGGGTGTCCAGCCCTCCATCGTGGCCTCCGGAGCCGCTACGGCGATTGCAAGTCCTGGCGGTATCGTCATCGTCGGCGTCACGCCCGGTCTGTCGGCCGGAGCCGGTGCCCTGGTGGCCGATCCAGCGATCTTGTCGATCTCCGGCCTCACCCCCACCATCTCCGGTGCCGGTGCTGCCGCGACGAACGCCGGTACCGGCACCGGAACCTGGACTGGTGTCACCCCTTCGATCAGCTCCGGCGCAGCCTTGCGAGCTGCCGACACTGCAACTGCGACTTGGACTGCTGTCCAGCCTTCAATCGTTCCTGGCACTGTTCTTGTGTCTGTTCCGGCTGCCGTCGTCACCTGGACCGGCGTCACGCCTTCGATCTCGGGTGGGCCTGCGTCTCGGGCTGCTGGTTCGGCCACGGGGACTTGGGTCGGCGTCACCCCGTCGATCTCCGTCGCTCAAGAATCTTCGGTCGATGTCGCTGTCGCCACCTGGGTCGGCGTCCAGCCGACCATCAACGGCTCGGGTTCGAGTCAGCTCTCGACTCAGGTTGCTGTCTTCACTGTCAGTGGTGTCACGCCTTCGATCTCGGCTGCAACGACTTCGTTCCAGGTCGAAGTGCGCTCGCTGTCGTGGGTCGGCGTTCAGCCTTCGATCTCGGGTGTCGGCAACGCCAGCGCCGGAGCGGACACCGCGATTCTCACGATCCTCGGCGTCACGCTCTCGCTGATCATCGGCGTCGACATCAAGCTGCCGGTGACGACGATCGTCACGGTCGCTGAGTTCTTCTCCAAGGCAACCACCAAGCCTTCGAATACGAAGGTGAACGTTCCGAGTTCGAGTACGATCTCGACGACTCGACCGAATCGAACGATCCAGACCACACCGGGGAGCACCTGATGCCTGCAACGACGAACTACAAGAAGGGTGATCAACTGCCGGAGTACACGGCTCAGTTGATCCAAGGCCAAGGTCTCGACGCCGAGCCGATCAACCTGACCGGCACCACCGTCAAGCTCCACATGACCAACCGTTCCACCGGAGCCGTCAAGGTGAACTCCGACGCCACGATCGACGCCCCGGCAACGGACGGCAAGGTCCGGTACGTCTGGGGCGCGACCGACCTCGACACCCCCGGCAACTACGACGTGGAGTGGGAGATCACCTTCAGTGGAGACCGGAAGATGACCGTCCCCAGCAAGGACTTCGACATGATCGTGGTCCGCGAGGATGGCGACTAAGGCTTGTTGAAGACGGAACCCTGGCTGTAGCATCCCCGACATGCCGTACTGCTCCGACGACGATCTTCTCCTGACGGCCGACGTGATGGTCTCGCCTGCGGAGAAGACGCGGTTCATCCGCCTCACCTCCGAGGCAATGGACGCGAAGCTCGGCTACCTGTACTCGGTCCCGATCAACCTGGACGCACTGCCGCCGCACCAGAAGCTTCTCCTCAAGACGATCAACGCCAAGATGGCGACGGGTCGGATGCTGATGTCGTCGTCGGTCGGCTCACAGAACACCGAAGTCAACGCCTACGCTGCTTATCTGATTCGAGAAGCAGAGATGGATCTCGCCTCGATCGCCAACGGTCAGGTCGACCTCAACGCCCCTCGCGTCGATGAAGCAGGTGACGGCGTCGGTGTCGTTGCTGACCCCACCGTGGAAGATCCCTTCGCTCGCATCCCCGGTGGCTGGAACCCCGACCAGACCTCTGCCGTCACGACGTTCGAGAAGAACTACATGACGGAGACCACGGAGCAGATCAAGTTCACCCCTGCCGACAACATCCTGGGTGAAGGTCGGTCGACGAGGATTCGCTGATGCCTGCTCCGATCTTCTCGGCCACCAAGAGTGGCAAGATGACCGGCATGGTCACCGTGGACGCTTCGGACGTGTTCCAGGTGATCTCTCGGGTCGAGCAGGCTGTCAGTCCTCACCAGCTTCATGTGTTCCTGCGTGGGCCGGTGAGTCACTACTTCGAGAACAAGATCATCGACCTGTTCGCATCACTCGGCGGGGGCGGCGTTGCTGGTGGTGCCTGGCCTCCGCTGAGTGAGGGCACCAAGAGGATTCGTCATGCTCTTGGCTACTACGACGACTACGCAATCAACGAGCGAACCGGCGAGCTACTCGACTACGTCGCCTTCAGCCGCCAGTTCTCTCCGCTCCCTGACGGCGCTTCGATGACGCTTCCCGATGGTCAAGCTGGAACCGAGCTGGAGCGCAAGCTGCGGACTGCTCAGGAAGGTCGCACTCAGGGTTCAGGCGAGATGCTTCCCGGCGCGTATACTCCTCCTCGTCCAGTCCTTCAGCCCCTCGACGAAGAAGACCTGCTCATGGTGACTCGAATGCTTCAGGTGTTCATCATGCAGTTCGTCGGAAAGATGTCCCCGTGACCGATCTCCCCGCCAACGCAATCGACGCGCCGAAGGAGTACTTCCCGGCGACGTTCGTCTCGATGATCGCTAAGGCTCTCGACGATCTTCTGCCCGATGACTGCGTCGTCGTCGAGCGCCCTCTCGGTGAGTCTGATCCGAACTACGCCGTCGGCGTGTACGCCGAGTCGTGGGCGACCGACGAAGACACTTACCAGATCGGGCAGTTCGAGCCGACGGAGAACCGGTACGAGATCAGGGTCCAGAGCTTGGTCAAGTCGATCGACCACATGACCGGTCGAGCAGCTCACTCCAACCTCGCCAAGACGATCAGGGTGATACTGTACCGAGACACCACTCTTCGGGTACGTTTGACCACTGCAACAGAAGAACTCCTCTCAAGTGTCGAAAGAGTCAAGGGTTACGGTGTCAAGAGGCAAGAGTTCCTCTCCGGCAAGGTCGGGGCGGGGTTCATGTTCATGGCAACCACTCATGTCTTCGTAGACACCAACACCACCTTCCTGTAGGAGAAGAAACAAGATGAGCAACGTCGCAGAACTCCGGTCCGAGGTCGAGTCCCTCCGTGCCGAGGTCGAGGCCGAGAAGGCCCGCCAGGCTGCGAAGACCCGCGAGGGAGAGGATGCTCTCCGTGCGGAGCGCCTGACCGCCGAGCGCGATCGCCTCAAGGCCGAGCTGGCAGCCCTGCGTGGCGAAGCACCGGCTCCCGCGCCGGAACCCGCTCCCGCCCCCGCACCGGCCCCCGCGCCGGAACCCGCTCCTGCCTCCGCACCGGCCCCCGCGCCGGAACCCGTCGTCTCGACCCCGGAGTCGAGCGATTCCACCGACACGGCCACGAAGCGCCGCTGAGCCTCACAACAAGGAGTAAGTCATGGGCTTCAACAGCCAGTCCGGTCACGTCGGGTTCCGCACCCAGGCGTCCAAGGGGGTCTATGCCGATCCCGGCGCAACCGCGCCGAACCAGGGCATGTTCCTCAACATCCGCTCCGGTGCCCTCGGTGGCAACCGCGAGCTGATGATCCCCGATCCCGAGATCGGCGGTCACCGCGACGTGCCCGACGCTCAGCTCGGCCCGATCTCGTACTCCGGCGAGTACGACTTCTACGCCCGCATGGAGAGCCTCAGCGGCATCATGCGCGGCGTCTTCGGTGACGACGTGGTCACGGGGTCGGCGGCGCTCGGCTACACCCACACCCACACGCCGCAGGACACCCTGCCGTGGGAGAGCGTGGAGGAGAAGATCGGCAACGGCTTCGAGACGTTCAAGTACACGGACGCCAAGATGAACACGCTCCACCTCGAAGCCGACGCCAACGGCTACCTGATGGGCACCGTGGGCATGTTGGCGCTCTCGCAGGCGACCACGACCGCGACGGTCGTCGGCTCGCAGCGCCGGGACACCTCGCCGCTGCTCGTCGGCACGAACATCACCGTCTCGTGGGCCGGTGCTCAGCTCCCCGCCAAGAGCTTCAGTCTCGACGTGAACAACAACATCGAAGACGACGACTTCCGTCTCGGTTCGCTGTTCCTCGGCAACGCCGTCGAGAAGCGTCGTGAGATCACGATGGGCGTCACCATCCGTCCGGAGGATGCGACCCTGTGGAAGACCGCCATGTGGGGTTCGCCGGTGGCGACCGCTCCGCTCGGTCAGTCCTTCAAGGACGACGTGTCCATCGTCATCACCTCCTACGAAGACATTGCCGGCGCGAACCCGGGTGTCAAGTACACGGCGACCTTCACGGTGCCCTACGCCGCCATCGCTCCGTTCTCGCTGTCGCCGTCGGGTGACGACGTGATGGAGCACGACATCGAGATCCGTGCGCTGCGCCCGGTCGCGGCCACGCCGATCGTGACGGCCGTGATCAAGAACAGCATCGCCACGGCGTACTGATCGCCACGGGGGCGAAGAGGGGAGGGGTCAGGTCTTCGGACCTGGCCCCTTCTCCGTTTCTGACGCTTCCGATCTGGAGCTTCCGTCTGCTAACCTCCTCGTTCAGCAAGACCACCAAGGGCACAGGAGGCCAATCAAAGTGGAAGACACCCAGGTTCAGGAAGAGATCGAGCGGAACCAGCGCACGCTGGACGCGATGGAGGCAGCAGGCGTCTCCACGACGGAGTTCACCCAGGAGGATTACTTCGGGTTCGAGGAGCACCACACGGTGTACCTCCCCGACGGCAAGAGCTACGTCGTCCACCAGACGCTCAACGAGGGCGCTCGCCGCAAGTACATGAACTCGCAGAACCGCGAGGTCAAGCTCCAGAAGGTGACCGGCGATGCCATCCTGAAGATGGCGACCGGCGAGGAGCGTCTCGCCCTCCTGAAGTCGGCCATCACCGGCTGGAACCTCGTCCGCAAGAACCCGAAGACGGGTGCGATCGAGCCGGTCCCGTTCACGGACCAGAACCTCACCCAGTTCCTCGACAAGGCCAACCCGAAGGTCGTCGACCTCATCGACGCCGACGTGCGGAAGCACAACCCCTGGCTCACCGCCGACATCACGGTGGAGGACATCGACAAGCAGATCGAGGAACTCCAGAAGCTCAAGGAAGACAAGATCCGGGAGGATGAAGCAAAAAAGTCCTGAGGGAGCAGGCTGCCGCGTACTTCGCGAACAAGCCGATCACAGGCAAGATGCACGAGTCGCTGAGGCTGTGGTCGATCCTCAACGCGATGAAGTGGAACCACCTCCCGGTATCAGGTGGCCTCTACGACCAGCACCCAGGGTTCCTCGATGACATCGAGATCATCTTCAGGGCGCAGGGCGACCAGAGGCAGAAGGACCAAGAGAAGCAAGAACGAAACATGAAGCAGAAGAAGGGCAGGCGCAGGTGAACTCAGTGATGACGATTCAGGTCCGAGTGATCGGTCGTCAAGCCATCGCGCAGCTCAATCAGGTGCAACAGGCGGCTGCCGGTGTTGGGGCGGGGAGTCCCAACACCGGCAAGCACATCACCGGCTTCATCGAGTTCTTGAACTCCAGCAAGTTCTCCCGAGGCATCCAGCGCCTCAACTACTTCGGTCGCCAGATGACCTTCACGGCGACCCTGCCGTTCCTGTACCTCGCCAAGAGTCTGACTCGGGCGAACTTCGCCATCGAGTCTTCGATGAACAGAGTGGTCAAGGTCTACGGCGACCTATCGTTCTCGCAGCAGCGGATCAACGAGGAGACCGAGGCGCTCGGCAAGAGCTTCGAGCTTCTGTCGACCCGGTTCGGCGTCCACCAGGAAGAAGTCATCGACATCGCTGCGGCGTGGGCCTCGGCTGGCTCGGCCGGTCGTGGCCTGGCTGAGAACACCAAGCTCACGCTTCAGGCGATGATCCTCGGTGAACTCGAAGCAACCGAGGCGACCGAGGGTCTCATCGCCATCCAGGCGCAGTGGGGCCTGTCGACCGTCAAGAACGCTCAGGGCATGTCGGAGATGTCGCTGGCCTTGGCTCAGCTCAACATCATCGAGAACCAGACCGGCGTGACGATGCAGGGCTTGATCGAGTCCCTCCAGAGATCGTCGGGTGCGGCCCGAGTCTCCGGCATGTCCTTCGTCGAGCTAGCCGCGATGACAGCGGCGCTCGTGCCCGCTGCCGGTACCGCTGCCAACGCCGGTAACGCTCTCAAGACGATCATCGCCAGCCTCCAAGCGCCGACGCAAGAGGTCATCGACACCTTCAAGCTCATGGGCATCGAGGTGAACAGCCCAGAGTGGCTCGGCACCTCCGTCACCGGCAAGATCGAGCAGGTCGCTGAGAAGTTCGACGATCTCTCGACAGCCAACCAGGCGTTCGTGTCCGAGGTGCTCGGCGGCAAGTGGCAAATCTCCCGGTTCAGCATCTTGATGCAAGACCTGAACAACGAGATGGGCTACTACAACAAGGCCATCAAGGCTGCCGGTGGGAGCACGAAAGACTTGACAGATCAGTTCGATCGAGAGCTGCTCACAGTCTTGCAGTCGAATCCCAAGAAGTGGGGCATCATGACGAACGCCATCCGTAACACGATGGCAAACGCCTTCATCCCGCTGATCCCGGTCATCATGTCGGTGCTCAACGCCTTCATGCAGCTCTCCAACTGGTTCGCCGGTCTCGACCCGAAGACTCAGACGTGGATCATCATGGGCGCTGCGCTCTTCGCCCTGATCGGTCCCATCGCTCAGATCACTTCGGCCTTCATGAACCTCGGCCTGATGATCTACGGCCTGAGCCGTCCCTTCGGGTGGCTGATGTCGAGCGTCCTGGTACCGATGATCAAGCAGATCGGCGTCACGCTGATGGGCTGGGTCACCTCGATCGTCGGCACCATCGGCACCCTGCCGATCGCCGTCGGCACCTCGACTGCTGCCTCTGCATCTGCCGCCACAGCCTCCACCGCCGCCGTGGCGGGCGCTGCCACCGCTCACACGGGCTATGTGCTCACCAACGTCCGGGTGATGTCAGCGGCCTCGCAGGCGGCGTCCACGTCGATGATGCTGGGCGCTCAGGCTGCCCTTGCGGCCTCGACGGCGACCTCCAGTGGAGCTGCTGCCGCCGCGCTCGGGTCTCAGCTCGCCATCGGCACCGGAAGCACCGCCTTGGCGACGACGCAGATCATCAACACCACCGCCGTCGAAGTCGCCGCCGTCCAGTCGGCCGGAGTCATCACTGCGGCCAACACCGGGGCTGCGGCCACCACTGCTGGCGTGTGGACGAGAGCCTTCACCTACATCCGTGGGGCCTTCATGCGCTTCCTGGTGGCTCCGATCGTCTCGGCGGTCACCGCTCTCGCCGCCACGCTCGGGCTGCCGGTCTGGGCGGTCGTGGCTGCCATCGCCGCCGTCATCGCCGCCATCGTGCTCATCCTCCGGACCGACCTGGAAGAGAACATCTGGGACGTTATCAAGAGCATCGGTCGAGCGTTCCAGGCGCTCCCTCAGGTCATCGTCAACGTCTTCAACTCGATCATCCAGATCATCGGCAAGGCCATCCTGATCATCCGCGATGCGCTCAGCTACCTCAACCCGTTCGCTCGCCACTCGCCGTCGCTGGTCGACAACGTCAAGGCCGGTGTCGCCGTCATCCTCGACGAGTACAAGAAGTTCCAGCAGATCCCGGCGCTCATCCGCTCCGCCGTGGCCGCTCTCGACACCTTCGGACAGGTCGCAGCTCCCGGCATGAAGTCTGCCCGCGAAGCTGAGCTGTCTGACATCAAGAGCAAGATCGGCAAGTACGATGCTCCGGCTGCCGACGCTGCCGGTGGAGTCATCACTCAGGTGCTCGCCCTCGAAGCCGAACTGCCCGGTCTCGCCGCCGAGATCGACAAGCAGAAGCAGGTCGTCCGCGAGTGGGCCGCTGCCCTCAAGACCGCCGACGCAGCCCTCAACGCTGCCGAGGCTCGCCTCAACAAGGCGCAGGCCGAGTTCGAGGCAGTCGGTGACGCCATCCAGGCTGCCAAGGATCGGATCGACGATCTGTCGAGCATGAAGATCACCGGCATGACGGCGATGGAAGATCAGATCTTCGCCAACTCGATGGCTCAGAAGCAGTTGAACCTCCAACTGCTGGAGTACGAGCGCCGTGGCGAGGGTCTCGACGACGTGCGCGAGAAGTACGCCGCCCTCAACGGCGAGATCGAACTCCTCCAGGGTGAGCGCAACACGCTTCGTCTCGGTGGAGCTGGCTCCGACATCCTCAGCGTCTACGACGACCAAGTCAACGCCATCAAGGAGCAGCAGGGTGCTCTGGCCGACACCCAGGACGAGATCAAGGCAATCCAAGATCAGCTCGACGCCCTCGACCTCGAAGGTCGCTGGCTGGAGCTGACCCAGTCGATCACCTTCGATCCGCTTCTCAGAGAGATCGACAAGCTGGTCAACGGCGTCGACGAGATGGCGTTCGACGACATCGTCGCCGGAATCCAAGAGCAGCAAGCTCTCATCGCCCAGCTCCAGCCGCAGTACGACGCTCTCGCTGACACGGTCGAGAGAGAGAAGGCTGCCGTCGAGGAGGCCAGGGCGATCCGCGACGGCATCGCCGCTCAGCTCGACCTGGAGGAAGAGAAGCTCAACAGTCTCGAAGAGGCGTACTCGTCGATCGAGTCGCTGATCCGAGACATGGTCTCGGCCATGAGCGACTACGCGACGGAGCTGGAGCGCGCAGCGAGCGTCAAGGCTGCGGAAGGTCCGGGCCTGTTCGAGACCGGAGTCAACTCCAACTTCGAGATCCCCGGTGGCGACAGCATCATCGGCCCCGAGGGAACGCTGTTCGACATCGAGGCATTCAACAAGGAGATGGAGGCCGAACTCCAGGCTGCCATCGAGCAGATGGGTGCCTTCGACATCTTCGCTGGCATCCGCGAGCAGTGGGACAAGATCGTCGGCTGGTTCAAGGACAACGGCTGGAAGCTCGGCGCTGCCATCGTCGCCGCCCTCACCGTCTGGATCTGGGGCATCCCCGGCCTGATCGCCGTCGGCGTGGCTGCGCTCGGTGCCGTGCTCGTCAAGTACGCAGGACCGATCTGGGACTGGACGAACGACAACATCGTGCAGCCGATCTGGCGAGCACTTCAAGGAATCGGGTCGGCCATCTCGGGTGTGTGGACGACTTACATCTGGCCCGTCCTGTCCGTCATGATCAACGTCATCAAGACGGTGCTCGTCACCGCCTTCCAGATCGCCTGGGGCGTCATCTCGACGATCGTGCGCGTCGCCTCGTCGATCATCAGCGGGGCCATCACCGTCATCACGACCGTCTTCGGCTGGCTCATGACCGGCGTCAGTTGGCTCGTGACGGCGTTCCAGACCTTCTGGGCCATCGTGTCTCCGGTCCTGTCGTTCTTCTGGACTCTCATCACGACGATCTTCACGGCCGTCGCCGCCATCATCACCGGGGTCATCATCCCGATCCTGACGATGCTCTGGAACTTCTGGTCTGCCGTCTTCATGGAAGGCATCATGCCTCTCCTGTCGACGTTCTGGGACTTGATGGTCGTCGTGTTCGAGTCCGTCGTCGAGATCATCGAGACGTGGGCCGTCCCCGTGTTCGAGATGCTGCTCGCCATCGGAGAGATCGTCTTCGTGTCGATCGGTCGAGTTCTTCAGGCGTTCTGGGACATCGCCGTCATCGTGTTCGAGGCGGTCTGGGACTTCATCACCACCAAGCTCGGCCCTGCGATGTCCTGGCTGTGGAACGAAGTCGCCAAGCCGGTCTGGGACGGCATTGCCAAGGCAATCGGTGTCGCCTGGGATGTGATGAGCCTGATCTTCGAGGGGATCTGGAACTTCATCAACGACGAACTCGGCCCGATCTTTACCTGGCTCGGTGACGAAGTGGTCGGCCCGATCTGGGAAGGCATCACCAACGCCATCGACTTCGCCTGGGACACGATCTCGGGGATCTTCAACAGCATCAAGTCCGGCATCGAGAACGTGCTGGCTCCTGCGTTCGAGTACGTCTTGGAGCAAGTCGTCAAGCCGATCTTCAAGGGCATGATCTACGTCATCGGCTGGGCCTGGGACAAGATCGCAACCATCATCGAGGGCGGCGTGAACTTCCTCGGTGACGCCTTCAACATGATCGCCAACGTGATCAACAAGATCGGTGACTTCCTCAACATCGACGTGAACATCTCGACGGTGGGCGACGTGAGCCTGCCCCGTCTCGCCTACGACGTGGACATCCCGGATGTCGGCGGCATCGGCGGCAGCGGTGGCAACGGCGGCGCTGCGAAGTTCATGGCGTCCGGTGGTGTCGTCCCGGCCGACGGCGGTCGCTTCAACCAGGCTCGCGCCATCATCGGTGAGGGTTCCAAGGTGTGGCCCGAGTTCGTCATCCCGACCGACCCTCGCTACCGTGGCCGAGCGCACAGCCTCCTCGGAGACCTCCACAGCCGCATCGGTGGCTCGATGGTGCCGACCTACGCTCAGGGCGGCGTGGTGGGCCGCAAGGGCATGTCCGAGATCGAGGACGCGAACCTCGCCCGCAACGAGATCGGTGGCTGGGGTCCGGTCGGCTGGGCCTTCAACAAGGGTAAGGATCTTGTCGGCGCTGCCGCAGGGTTCGCTCGCGACAAGGCTCTCAGCGCCCTGTGGACCCCGGTCAAGGCCGGGGCCAACGCTCTCGTCAACCAGATCGGGATGCCGTTCATCCACAACATCGGCAAGGGCTTGATCGGCACGATCGACGACTGGGTGAACGGTGGCGACTCGGCCATCGCTGACAAGATCGCGAAGCTCCCCCAGCCGACGAAGGGCGCTGGCTCTTGGGAAGTCATCCCCGAGATGCTCGATCTCATGAAGATCCCGTACCGCATCCTGAGCACCCTGCGTCCCGGCGCTGTCACTCGCTTCTCCGGCTCGCCCTCGTGGCACGCTATGGACCGAGCGATCGACCTCGCTGGCCCGACGTGGCTGAACCACCCGCAGATGCTCAACATCGCCAACGCCATCTACGACGCCTACAAGCCCAAGCTGCACGAGCTGATCTACGGCGGCGCTGGTGCCAAGAACGTCTACGAAGGTCAGGATCACCAGTACGGTCAGTTCCTCCTCAACGAGCACAAGAACCACGTCCACGCATCGCTCCGCAAGGGTGGGCTGCTGGTGCCGCGCTCCAGTGGTGGGACGCTGCTCCGAGTCGGTGAGGGCATGTACGATGAGAAGGTGCAGGTTCTCCCGATCCGACCCGGCTCCGACGACGGAGGCGGCAACAACTACTACTTTTACGGTGACCTCAGCTTCCCCGAGGTCAAGGACGGCACCGACGCCGAGCGGTTCCTCGCCAACCTCGAAGCTCTCGCCACCCCGAGGGGGATGGTGTGACCGCCGTAACTCTTCGTCCGAATGCGACGAACGCGTCCGGGACTCTCACCGCCACCCCGAGCGGAACGCTTCATGGCGTCACGTCGGACAACAGCGATTCGACTTATGCTCTAGGTGACGGGTACGTCTACCTTGGCCTCGGGACTGTCTCGATGCCTGCTGGGTCGGTCGTCAAGAGCATTCAGCCGCGAGTCCGATTCGCTCGACCGCTGGGCGTCTACTACTTCTACTATCAGGTCAGAACGGGAGATGGATTCGGTTCCATCTTGACGAACAACAGTCAGGTCGACACGGCGACGCCGACGACCTACACGGGAACCCTCCTGAGTTCGCCCATCAGTCAGGCAGACTTGGATGCTCTCCAGATCCTCGTTTCTTGTGCTGGCATCAACGACGGACGCATCTACGAAGTATACTTGGATGTCGTCTACTGCCCCCCGCCGACGGTGTCGGTCTCAGCGCCGACTGGGACGATCACGGCCACCCTCGCCCCGAACGTCTCCTGGACTCACACTGCTGGCAGCGATGCTTCTGGTCAGGGTGGATACAGGGTCAAGATCTTCAACGCCACCCAGTACGGCGCTGGCGGGTTCGATCCCGACACGAGTCCCTCCGTGGCTGATAGCGGCTTCGTCTCTGGCTCCGCTTCGTCTTGGAACCCTGGAACCCTCGCCAACGCCACGAGCTACCGCGCCTACGTCAAGACCTATCAGTACACGAACAGCGTCGAGCAGAGTTCGGCTTGGGCCTTCAGCTCCTTCACGGTCAACGTTCCTCCCGGAGTCCCGACGCTGGTGACCCCTGCGAACGGCGGCACCGTCTCGTCGTCTCGACCGGCCCTCAACGGCACCGTCTACACCTCGGGCCTCACCGCTCGTCGTGAGTGGCAGTTCGCCACCAACGCTGGCTTCACGACCGGCGTCATCACGATCACCGAACCCGTCGGAAGTCTTCGTGATAACCCGACTGGCAGCTACGCGTTCCCCGTCGCCTCAGGTCGACTGGCTCAGGGGACTTGGTACCTTCGTTCAAGGTCGATCGACTCAACAGGTGCATACTCGGGGTACTCCTCGACTAACGTGTTCACCGTGGCGCACGCTCCTTCAACGACCAGCCGTACCCCCACCGGCGCTCAGTCGGTCTTGTATGCGACCACCCGTCGCGTCGACTGGCTCTTCACCGATCCGGACGCTGCCGACTTCCAGCTCAAGTATCAGGCTCAGCTCTGGAAGCTCAGTGCTCCCGGCTCCCCGATCGACACCGGCCAGGTCACTGCTTCGAGTCAGTTCCACAACTTCACGGGTCTCGACTCAACGTGGCGGGACACCGAGCTGCGGTGGCGTGTCCAGGTCTGGGACCAGGACAACGTCGCCTCGGGGTGGTCGACCGAGCAGGCGTTCTTCATGCGCGACCCGGCGACGATCTCGGTCACGAGTCCGACCAACCTCGAAGTCATCAACAACGCCGCTCCGCTGATCACTTGGTCGTTCAGCGCTTCGGCGGGCCGCACTCAGGCGCAGTGGCGGATCACGATTCGCAACATGACCACCGGCATCGACGTGATCACCTCGGGGTGGGTGACGAGCACTGCAACGTCTTGGCAGGTTCCGTCCCCGGTGATCCTCGTCGGTCCGACGTTCAGGATCACTCTCGAAGTCATCGACAGCGTCGGCCTGACGAACTCGACGACTCGCAACTTCACGGCCAGCTACGCCGTTCCGGCTGGTCCGACCTACTCGATCACCTCGATCAACTACCCCTCGACTGGGCAGGTCTTCATCGAGTGGTCCGGTGCGACTGCTGATGTCGACTTCGTCGAGTGGCGCGTCTACCGTCGTGAAGACTCGGGTCCGTGGACCTTGATCTACTCGACGGATGTCGCGACGGTCAGGCTCTACGACGACTACGCCGCGCCCTCGGGTGTCTTCGTGGAGTACGCCGTCGTGCAGGCGATCCTGGACACCGGCAACGTGATCGAGACCGCCTACAACCCGACGGCGATGACGGAAGAGCTTGAGAACTACATGCTCACCTGTCCCGGCAACCCGGCGCTGAATCTCGTCTTGTACCACGTCAGCGGCGAGAACTTCGCGGACGAGCAGGAGATGGCTGCGGTGAACCTCCTCGGTCGTGGCCGTCGCATCGAGTACGGCACTCGCTATGGCATCTTGGGAACTCTCGAAGTCAGCTTCAGGGACCAGGCGACCGAGACCGCTCGCGAGCAGAGGGTCAAGCTGGAGGCACTTCGTGACTCCGGTCTTGATGTGTACCTTCTCAACCCTTTCGGTGACGTGTACCGCGTCGCTATGATGTCGGCAAGCGTTACAAGGGTTCCTGGCACTGGTCGTCACGAGATGGCTGGAGCCTCGATCGCTTACAGCGAAGTCACCGCATAGAGGAGAAGGCACCAATGCCGCACTACGTCACGAACAGAGGCAAGCTCCTGCTCGCTCAGGGCGAATGGGACGACGGCGCTGCCGGAGTTCTCTACTGCGGCCTCCTGGCCGGAGCTTCGGTGCCGGTCGACATCGACACCGAAGCAGAGATCCAAGACCTCAACGACGTGGCGGCGCTGCTCGCCATCTCGGGCGTGGACGAGCCGGTGGGTGGCTGGTACTCGCGCCAGAACCTCTCCCGCATCGCCGTCACCGAAGACGACACGAACAACCGTGCCGCCGCTTCACTGACCGACCCCATGTGGGCATCAGCCACGATCGGTGAGACCATCTACGGAGCCTTCATCGCGAAGGAAGGTGGAGCTGACTCGGCCGACCAGTTGGTCAGCGTGATCACCTTCACGCCGACGGCGACGAACGGTGGCAACTTCACGCTCGACTTCACCAACATCTACCACTTCGTCTGATCGGAACTGACTCATGGCAGATGGAGTTGCCCTTCCCGCAACCGGCGTAACCGCCGCAACCGACGATGCCGGTGCAGCCGGTCACGTCCAGATCATCAAGCTGGCGATCTCGACCGACGGCTCAGCCACGGTCATCCCGGCCGACGCAACCAACGGCCTCGATGTCGACGTGACTCGGGTGATCCCCGGCGTGACGGCCACCGCACTCGGCAAGGCAGAAGACGCAGCCCACGTCTCCGGCGACACGGGTGTCTTCATCCTGGCGGTGCGACAGGACACCCTCGCCGC
>Ga0075160_10000234_pt1 | contig 35283 bp, 54 predicted proteins | sample JI91814C2DNA_FD_70969 | JGI IMG/M metagenome (GOLD analysis project Ga0075160, IMG submission 70969) | Wastewater effluent complex algal communities from Wisconsin, to seasonally profile nutrient transformation and Carbon sequestration -... | ecosystem: Engineered > WWTP > Effluent > Algae... | reverse complement strand
TCTGATGCCAATCACTTTATTATTGGCCAAAGAGTAGAACAGAGTTTCAAGAGGCTAGATTGGCACTATCTAGATAAGATGACTTCAGATCTTTATCCTGAAGATGTACATATTTATTGGAAGAACTTGAAGAAGTTCCTTAGTTAATGTTTATAGTATTTGAAGGTTTGGATGGATCAGGTACTTCAACTCAGCTAACTCTTATTGGAGATTGGCTGGGTTGTTATACTACCTCTGAACCTTCCAATTCTTCTGTCGGCAAATTTATTAGAGAGAGTTTGAAAACAGGAGAACTTTCTCCTACAACTATGGCATTACTTTTTGCCGCCGACAGAAAAGAACATTTAGAAAAAGAAATAGAACCAAGACTAGCAAGAGGAGAATTGGTTCTATGTGATAGGTACATTATGTCTTCTCTAGCTTACCAAGCAGCATCTGGAGTTGATTTGTCATATATCAAGTGCCTTAATATTGACTACAGACAGCCAGATTATACTTTCTATTTTGATATAGATGTAGCAACTGCATCTCTAAGAAGAAAGGAAAGAGGTGTGGAGGATTGTTATGAAAACACCTCTTTTCAAACCAAAGTACGTAAAGAATATTACAAGTTGTTACAAGATCCTTATGAACAGGTTCAATTGATACACGCTGAGCATTCTGTAGAAGACGTTACTAAACAGTTAAAAAAAGAATTGCGACGTATTAATGCACTAAAGGATCTTTAACATTTATGTAGACAGCCTCACCATCACGGAGACAAAAGACATGTTGGAGATTCTCGTCTGTAAAGGATTGCCTTCAAGCGGCAAGTCCACGTATGCTAAGAAGTTGGTAGCCAATGGCTCTCACGTTAGAGTCAACAAAGATGACCTACGGGCATTACTACACTCATCTAAATTCTCTGACGAGAATGAAAAGATGGTTCTCTTTATGAGAGATGCTCTTGTAGAAGAGTGTTTATCTAAAAATAGAAATGTCATTGTTGACGATACTAATTTTGATGGCCGGCATTTTAAAAGAATGTGTCAGATTGCTGACAAGTTCAATAAAGATATTGTCGTCAGAGAAATGTATTTCCCCATTACGTTAGAAGAAGCTCTTCGTAGAAATACTGAGAGAATCAAACTAAATACTACAATTTGTCCTAATAGTGTCATTGAGAATATGTATAAAAGGTATGTAGAAGGTAAGACTATTAAAGAGAGATTCTATCAAGTATTTTTCTCCGCCGAAAATGAGTTGAAGCAAGATCCGTCAGCGATTCCTGCTATTATTTGTGATCTCGACGGGACAGTGGCGTTGTTTACTGAAGAGATGCGTTCACCCTATGACGCATCTAAATGTGAAGATGACCTACTAAATGAGCCTGTGGCGCATATTGTTAAAACTTACTATGAGAAGGGACATACAATTCTTTTTGTCTCGGGCCGAGAAGATAAATACAAAGAGCCTACTGAAAAGTTTCTGAAGAAACATTTTACCAATATGCCTTACGAATTGTTTATGAGAAAGACGAGTGATTCTAGAAAAGATACTATTATCAAAAAGGAAATTTTCTTCGATAATATTAATGGACTATATAATGTTAGGTTTGTTCTTGATGATAGAAATTCCGTGGTTGCCAATTGGAGAAGTATGGGATTGACGTGCCTTCAAGTAGCTGAAGGAGATTTCTAATGTATAAGTATCTTGTCTTGTTATTCTTTTTTGCCGCCTGCGAAAAATCCTGTTTCGACAGTAATAGTACTCAAATGCAGTACGAATATAAACTGCTACAAAAGGAAGCAAAGAGTAAAAATGAACAAAAGCCCTCCAATAGATGATACGCTAATAGAACGTATGTGTAGAGACATCCTTACTTGGGATTTTATTGATATTTATTTTGATGGCGCAATTTGTATAGAAACCCATGATGTCGTTACATATAAAATACTAGACAAATTATCCAAAGCTTTTAAGACGGATTCTATTAACGTACGTCCAAATATAGCGGGCGGGTATTGCACAGGATTTACCAATAGCTGCAAAGATTGTTGGGATTTACATACAGTGATTACTATTAAAGACGCTAAATTTAATATTGAAGATATACATGTTTGTCCTATGCAAGAAGATTCTTGTGGCGAGTGTTGGTAAAACCAAAAGAGGAAACAACAAATGGTTAAGTTACTGAATCGAGAGATGGTTGATGTAAAGTCACGAGACACTCTATTAAAGGAAGCAAGTGGATCTGTAACGAGTAATGATCCTATGGTTGGCTTTTTGTATGACCTTATGCGTGATTATGTCCGGCCTGGAGATATTGAACGCGCCGTAGAAAATAACCTATATAGAGGTACGTGTACATTCTCTAATGGATGGTTAGCTAAATACGCTGAGGATGTTGTAAAAACTCTAAGAAATCCTGTTAAAAAGTCTATTTATGAAGTCGGAGATGTGGTGCAACTACGTTCAGGTGGCCCTGCTATGACTGTAACCAGTCTTGATAATTTTGTTGGCAAACTTGAATGTACATGGTTTAACGTCTGTGAATCTACCTATAATTACTATACTGAGGACTCGTTGACGCTACTTACTCCTAAAACTTCCGTTCAATGAAAACTTTAAAGCTTATTATGAAAGATTGTGAACGAGGTATTTTATCTGGGACTTTTGAACCTACTTTAGATTGGGCCAAAGAAGTTCTAGAAGCATATGAAAATGATAAAATGGAAACAACCAAAGAGGATTACCAAGAACTTCGATCAGCACTAAGTGAAATATATAATTACGCTGATCGTGGTCTGGATATTCTAGGGAGCTTAGAAGATTAAATGGGATATCTGACAAATTACGAAATCGCAGCACAAACTACAGACGAAAAAGTACTAGAGGATATTAAAAAGTTGTATGATGGTCTGTTTAAAGAAAACTCTAGCGTGTATGCTGGAAGAATATTAGCTATTGGTTCAGACTCCGTAAAATGGTATGAACACGAGTTTGATATGATGCATCTGTCTATTAAACATCCTACCGTTAAATTTGTATTAGAGGGCGTAGGTGAAGGTCAAGGAGACGTATGGAGGAAAATTTTTCTTGGCGGCAAAATGAAGTACTTGCAGCCGGAAATCGTGTGGCCAGATGAGGATACTGTTGAATGGGTTTAATAGTACTTGTTTCTGGTGGTAGAGAATATATAGCTTGGGACACGGTAAACTCTGTATTAACAGAAATACATAAAGAAACTCCTATAGATAAAATCGTACATGGCGGTGCTAGAGGGGCAGATACTCTCGGAGGTAAGTGGGCTAGAGAAAATAATGTCTTAGAAAAAATATATAAACCTGATTGGAATACCTATGGAAAAGCTGCTGGAATGGTAAGGAATCAAGAAATGTTAGATAAAGAGTCTATTGATTTATTAGCGTCTTTTCCTGGCGGCAAAGGAACTGCTGATATGAAAAAGCGGGCCAAATATAAAGGCGTAGAGATAAAAGAGGTTCAAGAATGACTCCTATTAATGATATAAAGAATGTTATTGAAGTATTGGAGTTTCTTTTTGACAGAGGACTTATAAAAATATCTTCATTAGTGTATATTTTAGAAGAATTAGAGAAAAAGTACCCAGAAGAACCTTTTTTATTACCCGCCTTATCTAGATATAAGAGCTTATTTGAAAAGTATAAGGAGTGTCTTACTGCAATAGAAAGCGGAAGAGAAAATGCGCCACTCGAAAAAGAACTAGAGGATTCTCTGGGTTCTAGTCACATAGAAATAGAATCATTAAGAAGAGCCAAAAGATGGGTAGCTTTTAAGATTAAAAACTTGACTGAAAATCTTGAAAACAAGGACTAAAATACCCGATGAAAAAATTTGTAGGGTTACTGATGTATTTATTATTACTAAGTTGTCAAGAAAAAGAGGCACCTTTTCTGGTACCCAAAGAAGTCGAACCCTCTATTACCGTCGGTCCTATAGTAGATCTGCCCTCTGTTAAAGACGAACATAAAGATTTTTCTTGTCAGGTGTTCACAAACATTCCTCAAATAATGGACTTGTGTAGGATATTAGGAATACTTGATACGATCAAATATAACAAGACGGATGAAAAAGTTTTATATGAGAGCGATAAAATTGGATGGAAAAAATATAAAACATTCTATAGAGGTATTTCAATGGAGAGAGGCAGTTGTGATCTTGAATACTCTCTTGTTAATAAAGACATTAAAGGCTTTATGTGTAACTTCTCTAACGATCTAGAGGAAAAATATATAACAAACCCCTTTAAAAAAATACACCCAGATAGAAAGCATAGCTTTATAAAGGGGACGGTTATGTTAGATACACACCAAATTGAAGTCCACACTTCCATCGGAAACAACGATTCTAAATTCTTTTATAAAAGCCCCCTTTACAACACCTTACACAAACAATATTTTCATGAGAGTATCTTTTGAAGTTTTCAGGATGGTTTATAAAGGTTGGGAAGTCAATAGTTATGAAAAATTTGAAGACAATGGTATGTATTTAGAGGGAACTATTTGGTATGACAGAGGCAATACAGGACTTCACTCAGGTAGCTCTGGGTGGAACATTAGTAGAAAAGCATATACATACTCACACCATTACAAAACTCCTTTTGAGGCCATTCCAGAAGTAGAAAAATTGGTTGCAAATAAACGATGACAAAAACTTTTCCTAAAGAGGTTATGTTAGATATTTTGTATGGCGACAAGCAATATAAAATCATAAAGAATGAATTGGTAGACACAAGTAGGTGGTCAAAGATTTATGAACTTGTTTTTCAAGAGCCTGGCCAAAATGAAGATGAGGCATGGGAAACTTCTTACTCCACTGGCGCCACAGAATTACAAGAGGAATATCCTTGGGAATATGATGAAGAAGTTGAATGTACTTTAGTTAGAGCAAAAGAAAAAACAGTAATTGTTTGGGAAACTGTAAATGCCTAAAGCAATCGTACTTAGTACTCCTTTTAACGAATATTTTAAAAGAGCCTATTTACCACTTAAATTTTATGCGACATGCAAAAACTGTAATGCTGAATTAGAAAGAGATGTAAGCAGTGATTATATTGGAGAGATTGTTATTAACGAAATAACAGATGTAAAACTTGTGTGTGAGTGTGGAGTAGGTACTCTGATCAAATATAAATTAACTTTGAATTGTGAGGTATATGAAGATGGCGACAGAGAGCAATAATTCCCGTCCAACAAAGGATGCATGAATATTTTAAAAGAGAAAATAAGGAACTTTTCCTCTCAACTAAAAAATAGGTTGGACCAAATAAAAGGGGAAGAGGTCACTAAACATGCCTGTGTACTACCTCTGATACAAATTTTGGGATACGATATCTGGAACCCTCTAGAGGTGAAGCCAGAGTACACTTCAGACTTTATTACAAAAAGTAAGCCGGGGCCGGCTGAAAAGATTGATTATTGTCTGTGTATAAATAAAGAACCTAATATCTTTATTGAATGTAAAGCTTTGTCAGAAAATCTATCAAAATACACAGGACAGCTTTCTAGATATTTCAACGCATCTCCTTGTGTAAGAGTTGCTGTTCTTACTAACGGGACGACGTACAACTTTTATACGGACTTAAAAACGCCGAATATTCTAGACGATACTCCCTTCTTTACGTGGTCTCTGGACGACCTTTCAGATGACTCTTTAGACCAACTTATGTTCTTTTCTAGAGAGACCTTTAACAAAGATCTTGTAAGGACAGTCGCAGAAAACACTACAACAAAAAAAGTTATAGAACAGTATTTGGGAGAGTTGTTTAAAAACCCTTCGGAAAACTTCATTAAGTTTCTATTAAGTGAGTTGAAGTTAGTACAAAGGTGTACTGATAAGGTTGTAGATAAATACAGAGATGTCGTCAAAAATATACTATGTAAAGAAGGCGATAGTAGTTTAGAAAAACCTGGGTCAAAGATAATCACTACAGAAGAGGAGCTTCAAATATTTACTATTGTCTCCTCCCTCTGCAACTCGTCTGATATAGCTTATAAAGATACAATTAACTATTTCGCCATTTCTACGGATAGCAATTCTAAAAATTGGTTTATGAAGGCGTACTGTAATTGGGAGAAGAAGTTTGTAGTTCTTCGATTGCCAGAAAAAGAAGAATTTCTAAAAAGTCTTGAATTGTACGAGACAGAACGAGTCAAAGACACTTTGAAAATTTATTTTGAAAAGGCGTCAGATATTAAATTCATGAGAGAACTTATTTTGGGCGCTTTTTCTTATACTAAAGACTTGAAAAATAAGTAGATAAATGACTATCGAGGAGATTCTTTCTCAACATGTAAAGTTTGATCGCCGAGGAAAAGAATTTGTCTTTCTATGTCCCTTCCATGAAGAGAAAACTCCCTCATGTTCTATGAATATGTACACAGGGATGTTTCATTGTTTTGGCTGTAAGAAGGGAGGTTCTCTCAATAGCTTCCTTACTTTTCTCGGCGCGGAAAAAGTTAACTACGAAGTAACTTTTGATATAAACAATGAAGAAGTTATAAGAGATAACTGTATTATAAATGAAGGAATATTAACGTACTTTCAATACCAGCCGACGAAGTTGATTGAACAAGGCTTTGATGAAGAGTTGTTGTGGAACTACAAAGTAGGATTTCACCTAGAGAGAAAGAGAAATATTTTTCCTATTAGAGATGAGAAAGGAAACTTACTTGGGGTTTCTGGAGGAAGTATTTGTGGAGGTATTCCCAAATACAAAGTATATAGAGGCTGTTACGAAGTGAATAAAATAAGAGTACCCTCTGATTATGGTTCGTGGTTCGATGATTTGTACCCTACATATGGAGTATTTGATAAAACGAACTATTTGTGGAACTTTCATAAAGTAGTAGAGGAAGATTATCAAGACTTGATTGTCGTCGAGGGATTTAAAGCAGCTTTGGCATTGATACAGAAAGGTGTGAAGAATGTCATTGCTCTTATGGGCAGCAATCTATCCGACGAACAGTTGAATACTTTACGTAGATACAGAGTAAGAATACACTTGATGTTAGATAATGATCTTGGAGGACAAACAGGTACAAAAATTTGTATTAAAAAAATGTTTCCCTATTTTGAGCTATTTAAAGTAGTATATGAAAGTAAGCAGCCGGATGAGTTAACTAAAGAACAGTTACAAAAATCACTTTCTTCCGGCGAAAAAGTAACAAGACAAGATTACATAAGTTCAAAGGAACACTAAAACAAAATGGTAAAATTCAGCGCACTATCTCCAGTCACCTCACAAAAGAAAACAACCAACAAGCTACCAACAAAAAAGTTCTGGGAATACTTCCGAGTAGGTAAGACAGTAGAGCCTTTCATGGCTCTTTCTATTTCTGAGAATGGTTATACATCACTTGCCGACGGTGAGCAGAAGGAAATGAAGGAATACTTCATTCATACTGCTCTGAAGAAGGTTGACGGCAAGGATACTTATCCAGAGATTATCTGTACCTGTGGTATTGATCCATATAATAAGAAGGTTTGTCTTGGTTGTTACATGTCTGATCAGTTTAAGTATCAGAAGGGCGTAATTAACACTTGGAAGAAGAAGCTCATTACCAAGTGGCTCGTTCTTCACCTTGCATGGTATTACAAGGTTCCTCTCAAGGATGAGAAGGGAGAACAGAAGATCTATAATGATCAACCTTCCTTCATGCACATTCTCCAAACTGAAGCAAGTGCAGAGAAGTTTGAGGGAACTTGTGAGAAGTACTTTGGAAAGGTTCTCAAGATGGACCTTCCAACATCTCACAGTAAGGGACTACTAAATATTCGTAAGTCCCTGTTCTGGACTTGTCAAGGTTGTATGATGAATATTGTCACTAACAATCTTTCTTGTCCAGAGTGTGAAAAGGAAGTTATGAAGGTTTCCATTACATCTGTAGAAGGAAAGGATGTAAATGAGAAGCTAGATAATATTAGGGTGCTTATTGGTACTCCAATGGCCTGTGTTTGTGGATACAAGGGTATTATGGTAGAAGGCAACGATTGTTGCTATACTGAAGACCGCAAGATGAAGAAGCGCGGTAAGAAATGTCCATTTGAAGTCCCTGTTAGAGGAGATATTTTTGGAAGTGTTGTATATCTAACCAAGGAAGGGGAACAAGCTACAAGTTCTCTCATTATGAAGAAGAACTATAGTATTTACAATCAAGCGGGAGATGGATGCTTTGAGCTTCCCGAGGAAGTTGTAAATGAGTATCCAAATATGGAGACTGACAAGGTTCTTGAAGTCATTAAGGCCCGTGCATTGAAAGAAGCAATGGACGCTGGTGTAAATATTGATCTAGATAAGGAAGTGGAATCGTTTATTCTTCCTGTAGAACAACAGGCAGAAATTCTTGGAGTCTCACTACCACAAGCACTTATTGGTAGTCCTCGCATTCCACACTAAGATATAAACAAAAATTGAATATCTAACTTTTTGGGCCTCAAAAGAGGCCCGTTCTATTTAGAGGTAAGCATGGCTTGGATTAAAATTCCACCTGTAAAGTGGATAAGTTCAGATGAAGATGCTATTTATGCGGCCAATTATTTTAAAGGTAAACAATATATGGCATATGATACTGAAACAACTGGGTTGAATAAACTAAAAGACTACCCTCTTATATTCTCTATGTCAGATGGAGTAGAGAGATTTGGAGGATTAGCAGACTTTCTACAACATCCTGCTATTAAAGGTTTGTTGGAAAGTAATATTACTAAGATTGGTTCTAATCTTAATATTGATAGACATTGGTCTGAGAACGTGGGTATTTTTCTCGGCGGCGATTTCGTAGACACGGTAACAACAGATTGGTTGATCGACGAGAATCGTGAAGGTCGTCATGGTCTAAAAGATTGTGCGTATGACTACTGTGGTATTATTATGAGAGATTTTACTGACGTATTTCCTATGAAGCGGGCGACTAAAAATACCGCCGCAGAAACACCAAAAGAAGCCATTCTTAATAAGATCTCCACACCAGCAGGTTTTGAAGAAGCCAAACAATATGCTGGATTGGATGCTTTTGCTAACTACTTGGTGTTTTTAAAGCATAAAGAGATTCTAGAGAAAACCGTTATCTTCGTCGACCAGTATGGTAAGCCTGCAAGAACCTTGTGGGATCACTACATTGAGTTTGAGATGCCGCTTATTAAGGTCATCTATAATATGGAGCGACGAGGAATTCGTATTAGTACTGGATACTTGCGACAAATGAGTATCGTCGCTGGTAAGCGTATGATTGATCTTGAGACGAATTTTCATAGATTGATGGCTGAGAAAGGTTACGATAAACTTTTTCCTGCGCCAATAAATCTAAATTCTCCTATGCAGCTACGTAAGTTGTTTTACGACATTATTGGTAAAGTTCCTTTCAAGTTTACCAAAAATACTGATTCCCCTGCTCCGTCGACAGACTCTGAAGTAATTGAACGGTTTGCCGAGGAGGGAGATGAATTTGCTGCACTATTGTCCAAGTACAAAGATGTGGCAAAGACAAAATCTGCCTTCCTAGAGGGAATTCAAGAAGAGATTTGTCAAGACGGTAAGATTCATCCGTCCTTTAGAAAAGTAACTGTATCTGGTCGATTTAGTTGTACTGGTCCTAATATTCAACAAATGAAGAGAACTTCTGAGGATGAGTTTAAAATCAGAAGTGCCTTCGTAGCTGATGATGGATATTTATTTGGATCGTTGGACTTTTCTCAGCTTGAGCTGATGATTCTTGCTCATGTATCTGGCGACGAAGTAATGATCGAAGCCTTCAATACAGGAAAGGATCTTCACCTTGTTGCAGTACATCATATCTTCGGATTTGATTATGAGGAATGCGTCGCCGCAAAGAAGAAAGAAAAGAAATATGGTACAGAGAGTCTAACAGAAAAAGAGCTTCTAATTATCGTACTAAGAACTGCTGTAAAAAGAATTTGGTACGGACTTAATTACGGAATTGGAGACGAAAAACTTGCTTTAAACCTTACTGCTGACTTTAGAAAGGCGGATAAGAAAGGCAAAAATCTTCAGTGCCCTTCTTGTGGAAGTGTCTATCCATTAGATTACGTAAATAGTTCTGGAAGAACTGAGTGCGTACATGTAGGAGGTTTTCCCGTCGACGACAATCATACCAGTATGAGTGTTGTTCGCGCTAGAAAAATGGCCTACAAACAAAATAATGATAGAGACTGTGATACGTACTCTTTAGTGGAAATAGCTAGAACAGTTTCTGAAAAAGAATCAGCGTCCTATAGAAAGAAACTCCTCGGAGTATTCAAAAAAGCTAGCCAATGGCTAGAGAATCAGATAAAGATTGTTAACTCTGAAAAGAAAGTACAATCAATTCTAGGTCGCTTCAGACGGTTAAACTCCGTAGATTCTACCAATAGAGTAGATAAGAGCAGGGCTGAAAGACAGAGTAAGAACGTCGTTCAGAACCATGCTGCTGATATTGTAGGACATGTTATGGTTCTTGTCGATACAGATGAAGAATTAAATAGAGAAGGTGTTAAGTTATTAGGACAAGTACATGATGAGCTACTCATTCAAGTACCTGATAATGAAAATGCCCCTAAAAATCTAGCTAGAGTAAAACACATCATGGAAGTTGGTTTTAGTGAGACCGTGTTTCCTCTACAAGTAAATTTAATTGCTGACGGTACGCTTGGCCTTTCATGGGGAGATTGTAAATAAATGACCAGAATAGAGGTGTATGTCCTAGACGATTTTGGTTTGTATACTGTGTCCAGAGAACAAGTGCCCAAAGAAGTAAAAGAAAAGAGATCACAAGACTTTTTTCTAGAATGGTTGTATGGAGGCTCGCAACTTGCTGAGCAATTGTTGAACTCCTTTCTACGTAACGGTTGTCTCGCCATTTTTGTGGCAGACTGGTTAGATGATGAAGATTACAATTAGCGGAAAGATTACATATAACATTCAAAACATGGAACTTGAGGTTGCAGACGGAGATACTGACGATCTAAGGGAGTTAATTGAAGATGGTCAATATGATGAGCAGATTACTAACAAGTTAGATATTTTTGCCGCCGTAGAAGATTGTCGAATTGATGAGGTAGAACGTGACGGGTGATCAGTTGCTTGAATCTATCAAAAACGCACCTAATCCAGAAGATACTATGAAAAACTTTTTGGCAGAACTTGAGGCAGCTAACGAAGAGATTAAAGAACCGCCTAATATTTTGACTCATCTTGAGTCTACTATTGAACCACTACAAAAGGCTCCCACAGTCGGAGAGTGGCATAAACGATTTACAGAGTGCGTAACTTCACTAAAAGAAGTAAAGAACAGACTTCTAGATGAGATGAGGAAATTCAATGAGTGATTGGATCACTGTAAACAAGCCTTATAAAAAGATAGTACCTACTTTAAATTTAGAGATTCTATTAGAAAGTGATCATGAATACGTAACTCTTCTAGATAGAATTTTACGGACTAAGCACGAAGAAACATTCCGAGAGAGTTTCGATATCTCCCGTTACGACTTTCTGACCAGCGCCTATTTAGATAGAAAGGTGCCGTATGAGACTTGGGAATTTAGAGAAGAATTTGAGAATATGTGGCTTAAAGCTTCAGTGCTTAATGAGCGTTTAAATGAACTTCTACAGCCACTTTACACACAATTAGAAGAAAGACGCGCACATCTTATAAATTACGTGGCTAAGAAAACGCCCTCTGTAGAAGCGCTAGACAGTTTCGTCACTTTATCTTTACCAGAGGGTACTCTTGAATTATGTGTAGAACTCCCAGGAAAACAGGGCAACATTGTACTAACGTCGGAAGTGAAAAACTTTATTGAAACATTTATTGATACAAGCCGTGTGTACGTTGTTGCGTACAGAGTAGTTGAAAAACCTTCTATTCTAACTAGAATTGGTAAGAGATTGGGACTTTGTACCTAATCAAAGAAGGATATATAAAGGACAAGAGCAGGCACTACTATAATTTGTACTTATGTCGATGCGGTAACTTTTCTACGGCGCGAAAAGATAAGACGCCTTCTTGTAGAAATTGTTCTGATATAAATTTCAACGCACTTTCTTGTTACAAGAGACTATATGATGAGTATTACAGGTCTTCTTGGAGGAGACATTTGAGCTTCTCTCTTACATTGAATGATTTCATTCTTTTGGTAAGAAACAAGTGCCACTACTGCTCGACTGAGAATAGTAATTGTTTGTCGTTAAGGAATGGTAGAAAACTTTATTACAACGGTATTGATAGAATAGATAATGACATTGGATATCAACCTACTAACTGTGTAAGTTGTTGTAAACAGTGTAATTTTTCTAAGCGCGATTTATCTGTAGGCAGTTTTTTGTCATGGGCCAAAAACGTAGTTAATAACACCAAGGAAAGAACATGTTAGGAAAGATTCGTCGAATTACTCACGTACAGAATGCTCAAAAGGATGCAGTTTGTGAATTTAGTGGAACAACTATTAATGAGGGAGATTCTTATTGGTCTGTAGTACACACACCAGCCAAGATTGATGGAACTGAGTTAGTATTTGATGGTGAGCCTCACGATACATATAAGGTGTGTGAGGGTAGCTTTGATGAGTTTGTCAAGGCATCGCTCTTTGTAGATTTTGCGGCCACAGAAAATAAGACTCTAGAAGAAGATATTCTTCACGTAGAAGAGATGATGCAGTGGTTCTGGAACAGGCATCGAGATACTCCCGCTATTATGGAAAAGCTTAATAAGTATCGTTCTCGTATTACTCTTCCATAATTAGTTCCTCTTTATGATTACGTATTGTTTTCTTTTTTAGCAGAGGAAAATGGCCAAGAAAAAAGTAGAAGAAGTTGTATCTGATAAAAGACTACTTCTTGAAAATTTAAAAACAGATATTAATAAAAAGTTAGGTGAAGGTACTATTAACTTTGCTGATGAATACGACGGTAGCTTTATTCTTCGCCGCAAAACAGGCGTACTATCCTTGGATCTTGGTCTTAGAGGAGGCTTTCCAAAGGGTATTATTGAAGTAATCGGCGAACCAAATATTGGTAAGACTGCTTTGGTATGTCAGACCGCCATTGAAGTTCAAAAGACATATGGTAAAGACGCCTGTATTGGAATTATTGCTATTGAGAAGTTTGATAAGAAGTTTTGGAAGGATCTAGGTCTTCGTATCGCCTTCAGTAAAGAAGAGATTAAAATGATTGAAGAGGGTCTTGAAAGACCTCTTACTGAAGACGAACGTGCTTATTATGAAGACCAGGAAGGGGAAATTGTTATCTCTCCTCCCATGACTGCTGAAGATGCTCTAGAAGCATGCTTAGCCATGGTCACTTCTAACATGTTTCAACTTCTCATTGTTGATTCTATTGGGGCAGTTGTTACAGAAGTACAACAAGAGAACAATTTGAATGAAGCTACTTATGCCGGCATCTCTAAGCCCATGGGCATGTTTGTTAATAAAGTAGGTCTTGTAAATACTGACACTACAATCATTATTATCAATCAGCTTCGGGATAATATGAAAATGAAGAACATTTATGACGACCCTTATAAGGAGTCTGGGGGAAATGCTCTTAAGCACGCCAAACTTGTCTCCTTACGTATGACGAAGGGCGAACAAATTAAGAAGAAAATTAAAACTACAGACGTAATTGTAGGTCGGTATGTGAATTGGCGCATTAAGAAAGGAAAGGGAGGAACTTCCGAGGGAGATAGCGGAAGTTATCCTTTCTACAAAGGTAAATTTGGATATGCTTTGGGCATTGATAAAATTGCTGATGTCGTTCTTACAGCGTTAGATTATGGTGTTATTGAGAAGTCTGGATCTTGGTATTCTTTTGGCGCTGAAAAGTTGGGCCAAGGTTTGGAAGGAGCTGTAGAAACACTTAAAGACGTTCCAAATTTAGTACAAAATATTACTGACGCTGTATGGGAATTGGATAAGAAAAAGAACAATTACGTTTTCATTAATAAGAGGTAAACATGACAGACGTAGTTTGTATTGGTAGAAATACTAAAGAAGACCCTCTATCGAAAGCTGATTGGGAAAACTTCATTAGAGAAGTTACTTCTCTCTTTACAACTCTGTACTTTGTTGGAGAAGGTATCGGTATTTATGAAGACAAGAAAGAAGATTCTTATTGTTGCGTCGGTATTTTGACAGAAAAAGACAAGTTATCTTCCTTGGCCAAAAAGTATAAACAAGAGTGTATCGCATACCTGTGCGGGGAAACTCAGTTTGTATGAAGCTCTCAAAGAGAGCCTTTTCTGAGAAACAGGAAAAAAGCATCGCTAAAGAGTTAGGAGGAAAAACAATTCCTAACTCTGGCGGTCTTAGAACAGTGTCTTCTTGGAAAGGTGATATAAATACAGATACAGAAAAATTAGAGTGTAAAATTACCAATAGTAATAAGTATACTTTAAAGTTTTCTGACTTATCTAAAATACGTTCTTATGCACTTAAATATGGCAGAGATCCAGTATTCTTGTTTGAATTTGCTTCAGGAGAATATAAAGATAAATACGTGTGTCTATTTGAGCATAACAACTGCGAAACCTTGAAGAAAAAGTCTTTATTATTTTCTGCCGAAGAGCTTTTCAAACTTCAAAAAACCAATTCTCCACTCTACTTATTTAAATATGCGGATAACGGTATTGACAGAGGGATTTCTATATATACATACAGGCACTATTTGATTATACGAAATAATACGTAAAGATATTGGTATAAATACTTTATGAAAGAACCTATGAAGAAAGTTAGATTTCCTATTGAGGTACTAAGATATACTGGAGAAAGTATGTGGTGTTTGCCTCTAATGGGTAATAAATACACACTTGCATCTATCCCTTTTCTACACGACATTCCTCCTGGCTCCGTTATCGAGGCCGAAGAGGATGCATATGGAGAACTTACTTTTTCAAAATTAGTAGAGAAGGGTGAGTCTGCAATTTATCACTGTGTTGGTACATCTTTTGATAGGGAAACTTTTCGTAATAAAGTAAAATCTACATTTATAGAAGTGTGGTCGGATGCGTGGAAAAACTCACAACTAGTGTATGTCGGGACAGCAGTGCCAAAGGGTGAAAAAAAGGAAGAAGTGCTGAACGCACTTAACACCCACGGATTGTGGTGCCCCATACTAGCAAGGGAGTTGAACGTGTGTGATATTGTTCTGTATAGAAACCTATTGTCCGCAAAAAAATTACTGAGGCTGTACAAACCAGCCATAGTGGAGGAAAACATTATTTGGTAAGAATTGATAGTATTCGTTCATTTTTAAATCTTCGAGAAGATCAGCAAAGTGATATTCTTCGCGGCCTAAAAATGAAGGAAAGGTTATTTACTTTCTTAGAGAATAGACAGACAAAAGAGGTTAAAGAACGGCATACTGTTTCCTGTCGAGGATGTTCTGGAACAGGTAAGGTGACTATAGAACCTCGCAACAATGCTGACGTTCACGCTAGCCAGATTCACCTGTGTTCTAGAAAGTTGTGGTTTGATTTAAAGGGTCACGGAAATACCTACAAACAAAGACCCTCACCACAACTTCAGTTAATTTTTGATCACGGCACTAAGTTACATGACATGTTACAAGAATATGGTGAAAAGGGTGCGTGGAAATCTGCTGATATAACTACGTATCACCCTGAACACAAGCTGCTGCCGAATAGAGAAGAGTGTATTGAGAAAGGTGCCGAGTTTTATCCTTTGGCGGCAAAGTTAAAGATACGGTCTTCTATCGATGCTGTATTAAAGAACTTTGTAGTAGAAGATGTACGTGGATTGGGAACAGTAGTTGTAGACGTAATTCATGAATATAAAAGCATCTCAACAGCGGGTTTAGCCAAGTTAGATGGCCCAAAACCTGTACACAGAATGCAAGGTACTTTATATCAAGCAGTAACGAATGTTCCTATTTGTGTTTACATTTATTATGGAAAGGATGACGGAAAAGATAGTGGAGAAGGTAATCTAAAAATCTATCCACAAAGATTTGATGGATATGTGTGGGGAGTTGTAGAAGATAAGATCAATGAGATTCTATTAGTAGAAGATGAAGAAGATCCTGATATGGCCATTCCGCTAGAAAGATCATCTTGGATGTTGGATAAATCTGAATGTGTTGGTACCGAGTACAACAGTCCTTGTCAGTATTATGGTAATGTATGTAGACCAACTGATCTTGTTGAACCTTCTCTAATTACTCGTAAGATAAGAAGGAAAAAGACATGAACTACAATAGAGTGTCTGAGATCTGTAAAAAGATTGGTATTACCGTCGGTAAGTATGAAGAGGATGGTGCATATTCAGGCGAGTTGTTAAAAGGAAAAGAGCCTGAGATGCCTGATCAGCTCGACGATCTAAGCTCAGAGACATTGGCTAATCATTTAAATATTCATTCTGAGTGGGCCAACTATTTGTGTAGCCGGCTTTCGGAATATGAAGTGGCAGTACAATCAATTGAAGAAGACCTTGAGTATACATACGCTGCTGAACTTTCTAGAGAAGAGTCAGCCGACAAAGTGACTATTAAGAAAGCTAGAATTAGAGCTAGAGAAGATGTACAAGAGAAGCTTGCCTTGAAAGGTGAAGCTGAAGGCATCTGTAAGTTGTTGAGAACAGCAGTACGTGTGGCTGAAAACCGTGTAGCTTCTCTCAGTAGGAATATTTCTGCTAGAAGTACCTCAATGGCGAATATAAACAGACGGGATAATGTACAGAAAGTTCCTAACGTACCTTCTTTTGGGCAAAGACCTGCCCGTCGCGTATCATAACTACTTCGTGTATCTTTTTGTCTAATTTCATGGTATAATACTACTATGATAAGCTTACTCGTACTACTGGCGCTGCTGAACAGCGCGCCCAAAGTAGATTATTCTCTTAAAGAGTATGTAGATGTAGGTATTGGTACTGTATTTAGTTCTGATGATGAGTTTAATCCTGATAATAGAGCTGCGTGTACTCATAAAAAGCTAGATGACAAAGGTATGTATATTGCCCATAGAACGCTACCTTGTAAGAGCAAAGTAGTAGTGTGTAATAGTAGAAATAACAAATGTGTACTTACTACTGTCATTGATAGAGGTCCGTATGGACTTACTTTCAATGGTAAGCGTGTTGTACATACTTCTGTAGTAGACATGACAGAGGCTGTGGCGAAAAGGATAGGGCACAATGGTTTTGAGAGAGTGTTTATTATTTCGCCACGCAAAATAGATAAGAAAACAATAAAACTCAAAGGAATGAAAGTAAGAAGAGCATGTTAACCTTTACATACCCTATTATTCCTCCTTCTCTTAACTCTGTATATAAGATTTCTAGAGAGGGTAAGATGTATATGAATACTCAAGCCAAAGTATATAAAGACACCTTTATTATTTGGAGTAGAGAGAAGCTCTTTAAGGAGATTTCTAATTTAAAGATTTCTCCTTATGACGTTTTTAGTTTAAACGTAGACATTTATTTTCCTTACGCCGATTTGATGAATGATAAGTATGGGAAAGATGGACGAGTAAAAAGCCCATACAAACGGCTGGATATAGATAATAGAATCAAGTTACTTCAAGATTGTATTGCAGCGGTAATGGGAGCAGATGATAAGCAGATCTTTGATGTAAGATTCAGAAAGTTCTGCGCAAAGACTCCAAAGGAAAAACGAGTGGAAATAGATTTACAAAGGACAAACTTACAAGACTTTGTAGAGGGAACTCTTTAAGTGTTATTAAACTTTCAATTCTGCCCATTCTGTGGAAAGACTGACATTAAAGCTTCTTGTAATGGTGTGGAAGGGTTTCCAGAAATTGTGGATGTTCACTGGCATTGTGACGCATGTAGAGTTGGTGGAACTACTTCCGCCATATCGAAAGATTTTCTTGATGACGACGAAGGATGGGAAGAATGGACGGAGAATCCCCAAACATCAACAGTTCCGAAGCTCGCGAACTGATTAGAAGAAAATACAATAGAATTGTTAATGGTACTTTACCCGAGTTATTAGAAATTCTAGACAAAGGTTTTGTTGGTGAAAAAACACCAATAGAGAAGACTAGAAAGAAGTTGGAGATGTTTGTTCTTCCTTTGTGGGAACAACTACAAACTAATTTTCCTTGCGCCGCACAAAAGAAAAGTGGTCATTGTACTGTGTTCGGATGTAGTGACGCTGTTCACTTAAACTGCTTGTTAGGTGCCCAGGAGTTAATGGAAGATGCAAGTAGAGATTCCAAATAGCAACAATGGAAATGAGTGGACTCGTCCTCAGTTTGAGAGATGGTTACGTACCAATGTAGCTTCCAAAGGTAATGCGTTCCTTATTAAATTTGCTATTCGTTTTCTATTAATGCCTGATTATGCCTACGTGGTACCTAATGTCGTACTCATTCACTTTATTTTGGACCGTGTACTAAAAGATGATTGTGGCGTAGCTATTCAGGGAGAGCTGTTTGGTCTTCTAGGATCTAAAGTAAAGAAAGGCCCAACAGATGACACTAAGTATTATAAGATCAAAGGTCTAGAATCTCCTCATTCAGACATTGATGATTTTATGGCTTCTTTCACGAAGAGATTGGCTCATTTTGTTGCGCACGAATTTGCAGAAGAGCCGTTGGAAACAGACGGAGTTGATCTAGATAAACTTCACGACATTTTAGGTAAGAGAGGTTCTCCTCAATATATTCTACCAACCCCTCCGCCTCCTCTACATGCACTACGAAGCGGTGGTAGAGATCCCTCTAAGAAGGGTAGAAGTAAAAGAGTTGTTGAAGATGAGGTAGATAATATAATTGCCGATGTGAAAATGTTAAATGAGAGACAAGAGAAGGCAGAGTTTATACTTCAAAAGTTGGACATGCGCCTTCTCATGTTAGAGAACAAGTGAAAGGTCGTATGCAGACAAAGCTGATTACAGAGGCCCTACTCGATCAATGCTTGTTGTACGGAGTTCCTTGGGAAATTGTATTTGATCTGTATTTTGTAAAGTATCCTAAACATCCTTATAGAATCTTTGTTATTGTTGTTCTACTGTTCTTAGTGATGCTTCTATCTTACTTTTGCACTCTCGGCGCGATCAATTTAAAAGCATTGTTTGTGCCTGAGTACAAAAATTATCAACTGTATTTCATTCTTGTAGCTAAGTTTAAAGAAGGCTCCTTGGATTTAGCCGGAGTAAAAGAAGCCTGTAGAAAGGATTCTTTAAACTATTCCTTCATGGAGCTTTGGTTAACTTATTGATATAATAGGAATTAGAGGATCTTGGAATACGACATTAAATGGATCGTAAGATAGGGACAGTTTATCCAATAAGTCGAAATCACTATTACCCGAATTGATTAGTCTGTTTAATAAAGTATTCTCTATATATACTTTTAAATCAGTATTCACAGGTACTTGTGTTACTGCATTACCAAATTGATCTGTAATCATTTCTATGCGTTGATCCATAACACCGACGAGAGGTTGGCTTATAGTAGGATTACTACCAAATACATACGGTCTAATAAGATGGATCACTATACGTCTCCCCTTTACAGGATATCCTCTGTTATCTGCCAATCTAATATAGCAGTTGACAGTATTAGACATAATCCTAATAGGGTCTACTATGATATAATCAGAGAACTGTGATACTCTGTTAGTAATAGAACTAGAGTATCTATATTTATAATAATAAGTTTGGCCAATTATAGCAGAAGTATCGTAGAATCTGTATCTAATAGTAGGGAAAGTTAATATAGGTCTATGGGTTTTGCCGTAGACTCTATCAGTAGTTAATCCAAAGTCTACTACGGAGTTTCCTGATACTTGAATGTTACTACTAAGACCTTTTAAGTCAGATTGTAGTTGCAGCTTATTTGTATCAACGGGTATTTCTGACGCGCATTTATAGTTATGTGGACCGTTTAATATAAGATTGATGGTGTCTAAAATAGTCTGTAGATCTACAGGATCGGTTCCTCCAAAAGTAAAACTAATGGGCGGAGAATCGTTCTTTGATACTGATAAAGTTTTACCACTGACGTTAAACGGTCCCGAGGAAGTGCCCCTAATGAATGCAGGGTAATCATCGTCAGCAGTAATTTCTGTATACGTCACGTTATCACTAGATCTCCAAATCTCTATGCGATCGTACAGAAGTAATACCTTCTCTATTTCAGTTACTAGTATGTCTATATATTGAACTGGAGGATCGAGTTTTAATTCAGGGATTGGTTTTTGATCCTCGAATGTATTTGGCATATGAGGATTAAAGCACAAAGAGAGAAAACAAGGAGAGTAAAAGTGGCATATCTTTCAATAGAGAATTTGTATCGCAGTAAGGCGCAGGAAATTCTTCTATTCAAAGAGCTGTATGCTCTTGAAAAAGTACATGGGACAAGTGCTCATGTTGAATGGAAAGACGGCAAAGTAAACTATTTTCCTGGCGGCGAAAGTTTAACTAAGTTCAAAAATCTGTTTAATGAAGAAGGCTTGGTTAGACTGTTTACAGAGCTTGGCCATGAAGAAGTAACCATCTATGGAGAAGCGTATGGCGGATCTTGCCAGAAGATGTCTTATATGTACGGACCTGAATTGAGATTTATCGTATTTGATGTACTGATTTACGATACCTGGCTGAATGTACCCAATATGGATGTGGTAGCTACTAAATTTGGCCAGGAGGTTGTTCCTTGGCGCAAAATTACTTGTGATATTACTGCTATTGACGCAGAAAGAGATTTGCCATCTGAAGTAGCTATTAGAAGAGGTTTTACAGAACCACATATTAGAGAAGGTGTTGTATTACGTCCTCTCGTCGAGATGTTTAACCGTTATGGAGAGCGTATGATTGTTAAACACAAGCATGAAAAATTCGGCGAGAGAAAAACTCCCCAAAAAGTAGAAGATCCCTCAAAACTAAAAGTACTATCAGAAGCAACAGCTATTGCTGATGAATGGGTAACTGAAATGCGTCTAGAACATGTATTACAGAAATTACCTCCAGGAATCGGTCTAGAGAGTACTCAGAGAGTGCTTACAGCAATGGTAGAGGATGTATTAAAAGAAAGTTCTGGAGAGATTGTAGATAGCAAAGAAGCACGAAATGCTATCAATAAGAAGACAGTAGAACTGTTTAAGAAACGTGTGAATAAGATAGGGTGAAATTTTTCACTAATCTATTGGTATAATATTGTTGAGGCACGGGGACACATGTCGCATGCGTAGAGGAGTCATTATGGAGACTCTCGTGTAATCTTCTACAGCCTCAACTCCTAGCACTAGTTCCCTCCTAGTGATGTGTAACGAGAGTCAGAGGGAAAACGGGCACGTAGCTCAGTCGGTCAGAGCAAATTGCTCATAACAATTCGGTCCTCCGTTCAAGTCGGAGCGTGCCCACAAAGGAACAGGAGGGTAAGATGAAACTTTCGCGATCGAAATTTGGAAAACGAAAAGGTGCGACGAGGAATCAGAAGCGGAAGGCAGCATACGCAGCCAAGGCTGCCGAGGATGCCAAGCATCGTCGGGAAGCCGGCGGCGGACTAGGCAAACACCTAGTCAAGAAAAAGGTGGTTCGCCTCGTCGGTACTCGTCAAGGACATCGTGCAGGACTTCCGATTGACTGTCCAAATATCGGATGTCGACGCTGTAATCCCAGCGGACACTAGGTATACCTATACTACTACTTACTTACGTGCGTAGCTCAGTCGGAAGAGCCAGCCGCTCATAACGGTTAGGTCGTCTGTTCAAATCAGACCGTGCCCACAAACTTTACGGAGAACAACATGACGCAAACACAGAAATTTTTGAAAGGGCTGACAAATGTGTACACCGAAGCGAATGGCGTACAACATAGAGAAGCGCCAATACCAAAGGCGAAGGCACGACGCCGCTTACTTGCGAGGCCAGGATATCTAGCATACCAGATGGCCAAGCGAGTTATCCGTAGTAAACCTTAACGCTGTACCTTCGGCGGGGCGATAACAACTTGCTAGTATTACTTATTCGCCCTCTTGGTGTAACTGGACAACACATCCCTCCTCTAAAGGGAGACTGGGGGATCATACCCCTCAGAGGGCACTTTGTATTTTTTACTGTGCTCCTCTCTATGACAATTTGCACATAGTAAAATACACTTATCAAGTTCTTTTTGTATGGTATTGAATGCGGCGGTTGATTTACGAGCTATAGTAAAATCTTTTTCTTTAGGATTTGTGTGGTGGAAATCTAGAGCAGCGGGTGATTTACTGTACCCACATCTTACACATCCTCCTCCTTTATATAAAATAGCTTCTAGCTTCAATGCTTTTTGCCGTTCTTTTGTTAAAGTATTAACACACCTCTTGCACATAGAGTGCGGTTTTTTATCCCTAGTAGGCCGTAAATAGAACATACTAAGGTCCAAGATATTCCTACATTTTGAACATTCTGCGGAACTTTTTATAATAAGGTCTTTTTCTAATTTCTTTGTATTATGTTTTCCAATAGGAGAGCACTTAAAACAGTATTTTCTTTGACATGCGTTGCGCTTTTTTCCGTCTAGTATATAAAATCTTGAAAAAGTTTCCATACATTTTTTACATGTCATGTTGTTGTCTAGTGGTAGCATCTTAAATATATTATCCACTTAAGCTATAGATCTCAACACATAAATTTGTCTTTATTTTTTACTATATTCGTCGACACAAAAGAAAAGGACCGCCCAATGTTGATCTCGTACGATACGTATGAAAAGCTAAATGGAGAACTTCCTCAATATGCGAGGAATATGTGTACTCCAAGAACTAGAGACAGTACTGATCCAAATAATGTTCCTATAAACACTCTTCTATTTATTTCTTGCGGAATGATTGAGTTTGCCGTCGACAAAGATAAATGTTTACAAGGATCTTTTCATACGCCCGACGGAGTATGTTGGGCTAGTTATAAATTAGTGGATCACTCTCGTCTCACTTTGAAAAGTAAAGAAGAAGGAGACTTCGATAGATGTGAGTACTGTAAGTACTGTGTCTACACATATGGTTTTGAACAGATGGAACGACTATTAGGTAAGGCTGGTGTTGCTAGTAGGTTTCTTACTGATGCTGATCTAGCTAAAATAGAGGGACATTTTGGGGCCGAAAAAATGGTTAGATTGTATGAAAAGAAACTAAAGAGCTTGGAGTGTTGGGGTGATTTTGTACCTCATACGGAAAAGCCCGTAAAGTTGTATTTATCTGGAAGTGGTGAAGCAGCTTTTATTAAACTCTTTCCATCAATTCCTTTGGCTGTTGAGTACTTAAAAGATTTGTCTAACAAGCCTATAAACGGCGAGCGTATCAAAAAAGAAATGGCATACGCAGGAACATGAAAACATTTTTCACCGCCGATTTACACTTCGGCCACAAAAATATTATTAAACATTGTAAAAGACCCTTTATGTCAATTGAAGATATGGATGATACGTTAATTGATAATTGGAATGCTGTAGTTTCTAATAAGGATGCTGTATATATTTGTGGAGATGTCGGTATGTGTAAACCTGATAAACTCTTGCGTATCTTATGGCGATTAAATGGTGCTAAACATCTAATATTTGGAAATCACGACTCTAATATTCGTAATGATACTTCTTTACTCAAAGCTTTTGCTTCCGTCGAAGATTACAAGATGGTTAAACTTCCTGACGCCGATGCAGCAGATGGGTATCAAAGAATCGTCCTCTTCCATTATCCAATTACCGTATGGGATCGTGCCCATTACGGTGTATGGCACTTACACGGCCATTGTCACGGGACTTTAAAAGACGATACCTCATCACTAAGACTTGATGTTGGTGTAGACGCTTGGTACGTAAAAAATGAGAAACCGTACAGGCCAATAGAATATTCAGAAATTAAAGAGAGGATGAAAAATAAGACTTGGAAGCCTAAGGACCATCACGGATCTTCTTATACAGAGTAGATGAAATTACTTACTAGTTTTTAGGTATAACAGTTTTGGAGGACAGAATGAAGACTCTAGACATCAACCTATCAAAGAACGTAAAGATTTTTAATTTTCCTGACGGACAGCCTCATGTAAATGTAAAGAATATTGAGGAAGGAGAGGACGTTGAAGTAATCTGTTCTATGACCTCTCCTAATAGGGTTCTTGAGTTGCTACAAGTAAGTAATGCTCTGGATAGTATTTTCGCCCGCAAAAAAGTACTGACTATCCCCTATTTAATGGGCGCTAGGTATGACAGAATTATGCTTCCTGGTGATTCATTTGATCTAAAGGTTATAGCTAATTTGATTAATAGTTGTGGATTTGAGAAGGTTGTTCTCTTTGATCCTCATTCTAGTGTCTCTACTGCTCTTATTAACAACTGTGTTGAAGTAACTAACAAAGACTTTGTAGAGTTCTACACTGCTTCTGATGAAGCTATTTTAATTTGCCCCGATGCTGGCTGCGCAAAAAAAATTCCTGATTATATGGAATGGAACGACCGTTTTGTTGATGTGGTCTACTGTACTAAAAAACGAGATCTTTCCACGGGGTCTTTATCAATTACTGTGTTAGAGCCGGAAAAGTGCCGAGGAAAGGATTGTGTAATTATTGATGATATCTGCGACGGCGGCGGAACCTTCCTGGGTATCGCAAAACAAATACTTCCAGAGAGTCTAACCCTTATCGTAAGTCATGGTATTTTCTCTAAAGGTTTCGTAGAATTGGAGAAGCATTTCTCAGCAATTATTACTTCAGATAGTTTTTGTTCACAGTACGAAGGATCACAGCGGGTTTGTTCCGTGCCTACACGGGCCTTTCTCAGCCAACAAGGAGTCAGATCGTGAAAATGAACCCTCTTCTTCTAACCGACTTCTATAAAATCTCGCACTATCAACAGTATCCAAAAGGTACTTCTTTTGTTTATTCAAATATGACTGCTAGAAAGAGTATGTTGCCAGGTGTTGATAGTGTCGTGTTCTTTGGTCTTCAGTATTTTGCTATTGAGTATCTTGTTAAGTACTTCAACGACAATTTTTTCTTCCGCGAAAAGTCCGAAGTAATCAAGGAGTATTCTCGACGTATTAGGACTTCTTTAGGAGCTGACCTTCCTGATTACAAACATATCGAAGCTTTACATGATCTTGGATACCTTCCTCTGAGGATAAATGCGCTTCCAGAAGGGAGCGCCGTTCCTATTAAAGTACCTTTCCTAACTATTTGTAATACCTTACCTGAGTTCTTCTGGCTTACAAATTTCATTGAATCTTTGATGTCAAACGTCCTTTGGAAGGCTATTACTTCAGCTACTATCGCTAAAGAATATAGAAAGATTCTAGATAAGTACGCCGATGAAACAGGAATGCCGGCAGAGTTCGTACAGTGGCAAGGACATGACTTTAGCTTCCGAGGGATGTCGGGGCTAGAAGCAGCCGTCCTTTCAGGAATGGGGCACCTTCTATCCTTCACTGGCACTGATACTATTCCTGCTATTGATGCTCTCGAACAGTATTATGGTGCTGATGCTGAAAAAGAACTAATCGGCGGGAGTGTTCCAGCGACGGAACACTCAGTAATGTGCAGTGGTTCTAAAGAAGGAGAACTGGAAACCTTCCGTAGATTGATTACTGAAACGTATCCAAAGGGTATTGTAAGTATTGTTTCTGATACGTGGGATCTTTGGAAAGTCTGCACTGAATACCTTCCTGCTCTTAAAGATATTATCCTTGCCCGTGACGGGAAAGTAGTTATTAGACCTGATAGTGGAAATCCTGTAGATATTCTTTGTGGCGAGGGTTTGGCCTATTATATGGACTTAGATGATGCAAAAACGTGTATGCTTGAATGCGCAGAGTACGATGATATACATAGAAAAGAAATTTACACGAGACTTTGTTATGTAGATGGAGAACTGTTAAAGCTCACTCTCAAAGTCTCCTGGAAATATGGGGGAAACTCTACGTCAGGTTGGTTTATTGATACCTCCACAGTTGAGACAGAAAAGTCAGAACGCTCCCCCCAACATAAGGGTGTTATTGAACTTCTGTGGGAAGTGTTTGGTGGCACTGTAAATGAGAAGGGTTACAAAGTACTTGATCCACATATTGGGGCTATCTATGGAGACAGTATTACTCTTGAGAGAGCCGACACTATTTGTCGCCGGTTGAAAGACAAGGGATTTGCCTCCCAGGTAGTCTTTGGTATCGGTAGTTACACTTATCAATATAATACGAGAGATACCTTTGGTATGGCGATCAAAGCTACATATGTAACGGTCGACGGAGAGGGTCGCGAAATCCAGAAAGATCCTGTTACCGATAATGGCTCAAAGAAGTCAGCGACAGGACTTCTTAAAGTTGTTAAAGAAGACGGTAAGTACGTGCTTGTTGATAAAGTATCCAAAGAGGAAGAGTTAACAGGGGAACTTCGTACTGTTTTCTATAATGGGTATGTCTTTACACAACAGTCTCTGAAGGAAATTCGTGAGCGAGTCTCAGCAAAAAGCTGAGCTTGTAAGGGAGCTTTCTTACATTTGTAGCAAGCTCCTTTCCTTGTGCGGCGACGAAGAGTATAAAGAGATAAAGATACTAAAAAGTATAAAAGACATTCTCCCAAGATTGTTGGAGAAATGGGAGACGGCCTTAATTAAGAAGCAAGAAACTCATTCAGGTTCTTAATAAAGGTCTCACGTATCTTGCTGGTGTTACTTCCTGCTATATTACCTCTTTTGTTTTTAACACTCTTTAAGAAATTTACTTGGGCGTCTATTACTTTGTTGTTGTAATCTGCCCATTCTTTTGTTGCGCGTTTTAATTCATCCACATATTTTTGTGTCTGTTTCTTTTTTTCCAACTCTTCTTGTGAAGACATTTTTTCATTATACTTCTTTATTTATTGTGGTGAATTTTATAGAGAAGATGTTGGTATAAAAAGTGTATGGAAAATAAACAATTAGAGTGGATTAAATCTTTAAAAGTGGGGGACATTGTGTGTGATTGTCGCGGTAAACATTTAAGGATAGCTGCTTTAGAAGAAGAGTATTGTAACCCAATCCCGAAATGGTTGTGCTCGCTAATCTATAGTGAGCGCTTAAAACTAGAGTACTCTTTTATTTTGGAAGGATTTTTTCAGAAAATATTTAGTAAAATACTCGCTCCCGAGTTATATGACAAAACCTTATGTTTAGAAGATGGGGCATATTGTTCCGCCAAAAATTGTTGTGTTGATCCAAACATCTGTGAGCACGCGACGCCTGACAAGAAAGAAGAGGTCCAATGACATACGCTATAGTTACCGCTTTGGTTCTCTGTGGATTATTTGCACTCGGTGTATATTGGCTATCTTCTGTTTTTATAGACGAGAAGAATACACTTCGTCTCTATTACGAAGAAGTCATACGAGGGATGCAGCTACTCCTTAACCATCGTGATGACTGTTTGAAACGTAAACAGGTACAGATAGATAATCAAACCGACGACATACAGACTTGGATACAAGTTGTTCAAAGGGCCAATGAAAATATTATTGAAGCTATTAAAGAACGCGATAGAAACAACGAATACATAAAATCTCTAGAGGGTACAGTAGCTGAACTAATAGAGAGTGATCGCTACCTGAAGACGTTTATAGACTTTATGTACCCTTCTTACACGTACTGTGTTAAGGGTAAACGTGTAGAAAAGATTTTTTCAAAAGCAGAGCTTCAACACATTGAAGCGTTGTCTTGTAGCCGCACAAGAAGGTGTATTTTTCATAATGTAAGTCCGATTACCCTCAGGGGAGATGCGGCAGCCTTTGGCACGAAACTTGATCCTGTTAAAGCAGATGAAGCTTGCGCCGCCAGAATAAAAACGGCAGATGAGCTTGGATATACTTTTGTCACCCAGGATTATGTATGTAAAGACTCAGATTCTCGTCTTATTGCTTGTATAGTTTTTCAAGAGAAAGGGCAACCTCAGGACGAAGCTTGGGCGTTCACCATAGAATACTTCTTTCGGTGGCCAGCAGGAGACCAGAAATGTTTCCTGGTCAAGAAAAATGTTATCGAAAAGACTGAGTGGGTTCCAGCAGTACCTACTCCGTCGTAAAATATACCTTCCCTAATAAGAGGTATAGGTAGACATTCCTATTATGAAGTACTTACTATTTCTTTTAGCCTTTTTGTCCTGTGACAAGATTATTTTAGGAACCAAGTATAATTCTGATTTGGATATTTGTTATGGAATATCTTCTGTTGAGTTACCTCTTCCTTCTAATATATGTACTAACAACTGTAGTTTATTTCGTTGTCCGGCGAATTATATAGAGAGTCTGTGTGATACAGATCCAACTATGAAAAAAGTGGAAAGTTATGATGGAAAAACACGTATTGCTAGATACTTTGTTGAGGGTGTTGCTGTGTCTGGTACTTTTGCCGACGGAACAAAAGTATGTAGCTGGGGGAGTTTACCTAAAGGTTGTGCAGGATCTTTTAATTTAGTAAAAGAAGAAAGGTGTTATTAACCATGAAAAAAGCATTAGCATTAAGTTTATTTTTACTAGGCTGCGACGGAGTAGGTACCGGAGTATGTGAAGAGTCATTTTCTCGTCTGAACTATTCTCTTAAAGACTCTTTCTTGAAAGAAAAGTCGTGCGCAACCAATTTAGTTACCGACTGTGGTTGCGATATGACATTAGCTTTTGGCGGCGTGAAAACAGTACAGAGAATTACTTGTTCCAACGCTGTGTACTTAGAAGAAAGTTATCCATATTGGGGATTAACAATTAGATATAAAGATGGCGTAATTTCAAACGTATCTGGTGGGAGAGCACCACAAGACCTAAAAACATGTTATTCAGAAAAGGTACCTTCTCTCGACGGATGTAAAACTACCACAAGTCTGTTTTGTTCTCAGCCCTGAATATAGTAGGTGAAAAATTGGTATAATAGATATGAGGGAAAACATGAAGGCATTCCTGATCGTAGTTATGGTGTTGAGTGGATGTGTGGATGGTGGTGGAACTACAGACTCTACATGCGCAGCGACGTGGAGGGAGGCTCAACAAAACATCATTAAGAACTTTGCGGGAGAAGTTCTTTGTGAAGGTCTTTCTGTAAAGGAGTGTGGGTGCAACGTAGATGCACCCTTTGGAGGCGCACGGTCTATAAAAGAGTGGACCTGCTCAAACAAGAGAATCCTGGAAGAGTACCTTCCAGGGGCAGGAATATTCATCGTGAGGGAGGTTGTGTACCCCTTCACCCTGGAGAGTAATAAGGGGCTTCCGTTGAAGGTGACGGGAGACACAGAACTGGAGGCGTGCTACGCCTCCAAGGTCAACTACGCAGGATGCACCCTCACCGACGTGAGGTTGTACTGTGTAAAATAGCGTAGAGGGCGAAAGCCCTTTTACCTATCTAGTGTTGCTGCCCAGAATCTAATAAAATCTATAATATACATATCATTGTTTCCGGCCATAGATGTTCCTGACATAAATAAAGTTAAATAAAGACCCGTCATTGAAAAGTTGAATGCTCTTGTGTCAAAGAGAGTTGAATCCACATACGAATAAAGTACGCTGTTTACTCTTTTAAAAGTTACTGTAATCTGCTGACCAATCAACGTCGGCGTATTATAAATATCTCCCAGTGTATTTCCTGCCTGACAGTACCAATGAGTGTTATCACTCGCCGCTTTTAGCCATATGTTGTATCCATTGGTTGGATCGTAAATACCAAAGGTGAGTCCTTGTCTAGTAGCGCTTTGTACTGCTAGTTCTCCTGGATTAGACGCCCTTACTTTTATCTGTAGTTCAAAATCCGCAGTTCCAATGGAGAAGATATTTGATGAATAATCTCCGCTAAAAACACCAGCTACTCTTGCGGCTGCTACTAGTTCACCGTAGTTACCTATTGGAGGAGAAAGATCTGTTCTGTGAGAGGTGTTTGTAGTTGTTATAATGGTGAAACAATCGCTCACATATGCGTCGACAACATCAGTAGTATATCCCGCTTTCTGTGGATATGTAAAATCGTCGTCGATGATAAATTTTCTCAGTCTATCCTTTCTAGACCAGGCGCTATCTAAAAAAGTTCCTGTAGAAAGAGTATATCCATATGTTTTTAAACTATCTCCATCAAGTAGTTGTTTTATAGACTGGTTTCCAGATACATCTTTTACCCACTGTGTTCCATCCCACTTGGCATTTAAAGTAGTTACTGAAGTTCCGTCGTCCTTTACATAGTCTCTTTTTCTCGCCGCCGAAAGAATGGTCTCATTCAATAGTGTGTAAGTACTGGCTGTAGTATTACTGTTGTATTGAATCTTAGGTACTAGATGCTCAGTATTTGTACTGAAGCCTGAACCTAAATAAAGTCCGGCTTTAATGTCGGTGTTACTACTTACCAAACCTGTATATGGGGGAACAGACATAGTTGTATTTACACCGTCGCTAAGTTCAAAAGCTGTTACATATTTATTGATAACTTTTCCTGAGGCTACGTCTAAATTAAAAGATAGATTGTCTGTAGATATGTAAACTCCGTTAATATCTTCTCTAATAAGAGTAGAATCTTTTGCTAAATCGTCTTTAACGTAAGTAGCTCCTGTCCACTTACTGTTATATGTCATTTCTACGCCGCCCGTTGGTAGAGCGTAGATTCTAAAACCTATAGACCCTCCTAAAGATTCTAGAACTAAGGTCTTTGTAGAGGGTTTCACGATGATTCTAGGAAGGAGTGCTGAAGCTAATTTGCTACCGAGTTCTATTTGTCCTCCACTTTCTCTTTGTAGAAGATATTGAATGAAATCACTCTGTAGTACTTGTGATAGCGTGCGTCCAATAGGAAGAGTTACTTTATAATTACCTGTTAGTGATGAGGATAAATTAAAAGTCATGCTATCAGCTTTCATCGTCAGAGGACAAAACTTACCTAGATATGTAGTAAGGGTTCCATATACTTCTCCGATCTGTTTGTTAAGATTAAGCGCTGACGGTGTATGTGTACTAATAAGAAGAGGATCGACGGTACCTTTTGGTCTAACTCTCAAGTACTCTTCAGAGATAACTTCTTCTACAAAATATTCTCCGTCGTGATTATATGGAATATAGTTTGTAGAACCAGAGATGGATAGAATGTCGTTGGCCTGCACTTTATTAGTGACAAAAGTCGCACCAGGACAATGCACAATATTTCCGACAATTTCTCCTATGGCGTTAGTAGTCTTAATTTTTTGATAATGAGACAGAGAGCCAAATACTGATTTTCCGTCGGCAATGTTCCATGAAGAGAAGGTTAGAGTAGAGTCCACTAAAGGCCCGTAAGTAATAGACGTTACTCCTACTCTATTACCTGTATTGTCAAATACTAGGTTGTGGTTACCGTCAGTAATTGTTACTACTTTTTCTAATTGAGTTTGAGAAGGGTTGGCTACAAAGATATTATCAACAGGTAGGTAAAACCTGTCGTCAGAAGAAATGGTAAAAGAAGTACCCGCAATAGCTACATCATACTCTTTTGTTACGGCGATTTCTCTGTTCAGATTTGAAACCAGCGTGTCGAGGATGTAAGAAACACCTGCACTTGAACGATTAAACACCTCCTTTTGTACCGGCTCTCTTTCTAGTAAAACTGTAGAACCTTTACTTCTATTTTCATAATAAGTAGGTTTTCCTGAATCAATTTCGCCGGCATAAGAAATACCTGCTGGATGAGGAAATACATAAAAACCAAGAATACCTACAGATGTTCCACTAGTAATCTTAATAACATTCCTATTTCCTGAATGTTTACTAGCAATTGAAAGATACCCAAAAACATCAGAAGCAGTTAAATCAGGATTAGTATTTATATCAGCAATTGCTTGGGTCATACTATTTCCAGTAAATGCAATATTTATAGTGCCTGTAACATCTCCTTCAATATTAATTGTTAGTGTAGTTCCAGTTAACCCAGGAAAATAAGGAACTACTGAGGTCATATCGGGAGGACTTTTCTTTTTGGTCCCAACTAAATAAGGAAGAATAACCCTTCCAACTGAAGCAGTACCTAAAATAGTGTTTTTATCAACACTGATTTGTTTGAACATAGGGTAAGTGTAATGAAATTTTCCTGAAGAATAAAGGTATAAAACATTTATGAAAGTTGCTTCTATAGAAGAATATCGACACTTACTTTTTACAGGTGAAGTACCTACAGGATTTAAACTAGAAGACGATCGTTCCTGTCAGAGATATTTGTGGGTGATTAGAAAAGGGGACATATTGGATCAGGTGTACAGAATGTATTCAGGAGATGGGTTTTGGGTGGCTCTTTTAGATACGGGTTTTCTATGTTTTGTAAATAATGGTTACAAAGATGCCTATCTTAAGGAAGCGGACACTATTTGGGTAGGAGAAGGTGTATGTCATTACAAAGTAACAAGACTTTAACTAGGATCAGTTTATTTATACTACTAATATTAGGATGTGGTCCTAGATCGTTTCCTGGATATCAATACTGGCCTCCAGAGGCACAAGGAAAGGCTAAATGATTATACCCGAGTGTTTGTTGGTGAAAGATATTGTTAATGTAACGAAGACACTTGATCAAATAGTTGCTGGAGATAATAAGTGGTTCTTCTATGGGGATATTTCTTCAAAAAAGGCCAACCGAATTGGATATCAAGACCCCTACTATGCAGTAGCGTTGCTAGACACAGGGGAACTTGTTTATTTCCGATGGAGAAACGAGGAATGCCGTCCTGTTTATCAAGGTCTACCTCTACTTGGAAGAGGTATTTATCATCACTGCGAGATAATAAATGAGTAATATAGAAGAAGTTCTAAAAAGATATCCAGAGGTAATTTGTGCAACACCTGACGGGTATGTAGATAAAACTATAGAGGGTGAATGGTATATTATGGTAAGTGCTGATCATTGGTGTGTGTTTCTTCTACCGACGGGACATCTTGTATATGGAAATGGGTATAGTAGGGAAAACATGGCCCTAGAGAACTTTCCTAAAGATAGGTATGTAGGAAAGGCCATATACCACCACAATAGGACATCACGATGAAAGAACTCATTGAAAAATATCTATATATCCCTGTAGAAGGGGAAACTATAAACACCAATAGAGATTGCCCTCCAGGATTTGCTTACATACATATTTACAGTCATTGTAAGGAAACTAATAGACAATCCACCAAGGAAGAGCACGTCGCCCTGTTAGATACGGGTCATCTTGTGTACATGGATGTTAGAGGAGCATTTAACGACCCACCACTGGACGTATCTTTGGGAAAGGGTATTTATCACCATACTGTGGTTAGAAAATAATATTACTCATATAGTATTTTTAGCCGGCGAAATTAATTATGGATGAGTGTGTATTGAATCTGTAAAGTAATATCGGTGGTTTTACTGAATGGTTCAAAAGACTTGTATCCCATAGGTACTTGAGAATTTGCGGCGGCAAGAGAAATGGACCTAGTTCCAGGAGCATATGTAGGAGCTACTCCATCAGTAAAAATACCTATTTCAGAAATACTAACAGTACCTACAACACTTATTTCGTTTGGCGCAAAAGAACGAGAGAATGTAACTTCAGTACTGTCGATATTGAAAATAGGTAGATCCAACGTAGCTAAATAATCTGTAGCTACGTTAAAAGCAACAGGTGTTACTAACTTGCTTACAGTACTTACTTCTGGTTGTGTACCAGATCCCACTCCAATGTATTTAATACGATCCTGTCTCGTCGGTGTTAAAGGTGCGTATGATTGATACGTTTTTAACATGGCCGAGTATTTTCTTCCTTCTAACGTCCAAATATTACTCCCCTCTCGGGTAAATACCTTCTTTCCCCTTTCGTATCCAACAATCTTAATATACCCTTTCACTTCCGTATTATCTTTGAACATGTGTAGAGTATATAGTGTTTGTCTGAAATTTATGAGAAAAGTATTGGTATAAAAAACATATGATAGATCGAGAGGTATATAAACATCTTTTAGTAACAGATATTCCAAAAAATGCCAGGGATCATTGGGCAACCTCTAGTTACCACATGTATATACAAGAAGGCGACAGGAAAGCACAAGTAAGTGGTGGAAAACTTTTAGTAGCATTGTTACATACAGGAGATTTGGTTTACATATTTAATGGACATGGTTTTGTAAGAGATCGACCCGGACTTATTTATATTGGTGAAGGATTTGTACACCATGAGGAGGATGTATAAATGGAGCCCTGTGATCCAAAAGAATATCAACACCTTCTGTATGATAAAAGAAAATTTAAAGGAAGGGTAGACGACAGTCTATGCGCGGGCAAATACCACTTTTATATTTTGAAAAGCGCGTCTCCCGAGAAACAGGCTTTAGGTGGTGACCATTACCATGTTGCTTTGTTAAACACAGGTGAACTTGTATGTGTTCGTAATGGTTATCCTTCTACTGCGTTTTCTGTTGGAAAAGATACACTTTATATAGGTGAGGGTGTTGTTCATCATAATGAGTATTGGTGATGCAGACTTTTCTTCCCTATGATGACTTTTCTTTGGCGGCAAAGTGTTTAGATAGACAAAGACTCGGCTGTCAAAGAAAAGAAGCGAGGCAGATTTTAGACATACTAGATGGAAAATACAATGCCTGGAAAGAACATCCTGCCGTTGTTATGTGGAGAGGGTATGAAAACGCGCTTATAGAATACAGAAATTGTATTTTGTATGAATGGGAGTCTCGTGGGTATAAAAACATACTAAGTAAGTATTTAACGCCCGGACCAATCACCCTCCCTAAATGGTTTGAAGATGAGAGAGTATTTTCTTCTCATCGTGCAGCTCTACTATTTAAAGACTATAAATGGTACTCGCGATTTGAATGGGCCGAGGAACCTGTTCTAAACTACTTTTGGCCAGTGTGAATATTACATATTATTTTTAGGTATAAGTAGTATATGAAGAAAGACGGGGTAACTACATAAAACACTTTATGTAATTATTCTTAGTTGCAGCGCACAAAACAAACCAGATGGCAACTTGGCCATCGAAAGGACATCTATGAGAGTCGATAAATTCACGAACAAGACCCGCGAAGCCTTGCAGTCCGCCCAGCAACTTGCCTCCGAGAAGGGGCAGTCGGAACTGACTCCCGAGCACCTTCTGTGGGCACTTCTGACCCAGGAGGGAGGCGTGGCCCCGGCGCTCCTTGGAAAGCTGGCAGCTCGTGACGGTGGCGTGTTCGATGCGGAGCGCTTGATCGCAGAGCTGGATCGATATATCGACGTACAGCCTCGGGCTTCTGGTGCGCTAGAAGTGGGGCTTTCTCGACGGGGCCGAGAGCTAATCGAGACCGCTGAAAAAGAGGCCGCCAAGATCAAGGATGAGTACACCTCGA